>Ga0183095_11558_pt1 | contig 14902 bp, 19 predicted proteins | sample BioMet4_FD_130346 | JGI IMG/M metagenome (GOLD analysis project Ga0183095, IMG submission 130346) | Microbial communities from bioreactor (seeded with sewage sludge) at LBNL, California, USA - Biofuel metagenome 4 (v2) (version 3) | ecosystem: Engineered > Bioreactor > Anaerobic > Unclassified ...
GCAGCCCCTTGTATCTGGCTTTCACGAAGCCGAACTGCCGCTTGATGATGCGAAACGGGTGCTCCACCCTGGCACGGATGCTGGCTTTCATGTATTCGATGTTGATGGCCGTTTTGTTCTTGCGCGGGTGATGCCTCTAATTAGTTGAATCTGATGTATAATGCGGGCTTTTGAGGTTCTTTCATGGCCAGCGTTAACATTCATTGTCCTCGTTGTCAGTCTGCACAGGTCTACCGCCATGGTCAGAACCCTAAAGGCCATGACAGATTTCGCTGCCGTGACTGCCACCGCGTTTTTCAGCTCACTTACACTTATGAGGCCCGTAAGCCGGGCATTAAAGAGCTGATCACTGAAATGGCCTTCAATGGCGCCGGGGTTCGCGATACCGCCAGGACACTGAAAATTGGCATTAACACCGTCATCCGGACTTTAAAAAACTCACGCCAAAGCGAATAACGTCTTCGCCCGTTGCTCATGCTGATGTGGCGCTTATCTGCGAACTTGATGAGCAATGGAGTTTCGTTGGCAGTAAAGCCCGGCAACACTGGCTCTGGTACGCGTATAACACCAAAACAGGGGAGGTACTGGCCTACACTTTTGGTCCCCGTACCGATGAAACCTGCCGGGAACTACTGGCACTGCTTACGCCATTCAACATCGGCATGATCACCAGCGACGACTGGGGCAGCTATGGCCGGGAGGTGCCGAAGGATAAGCATCTGACCGGAAAAATATTCACCCAACGGATTGAGCGCAATAACCTGACGCTGCGCACCCGCATTAAGCGCTTGGCTCGTAAAACAATCTGCTTCTCGCGTTCAGTAGAGATCCACGAAAAAGTCATCGGGACGTTTATTGAAAAACACATGTTCTACTAATTGGAAGCATCACCGCATTTTGCGAATAAAAATAACTGGCATAATTGTATTTAATGATAATGTTACATATTGTTAGCCAGGTTCCGGAAAGCGAGAACCGGAACCGCACCTGTCCAGCCGGTATTCCCGTCGATGACCCTCGCTTTTTACTGATTTGTGCCCGACTGAGAAGTCGGTAACTCAGTTTCGGAATCGGCGCAGATGAGTTTCGGGAACAAAATAAATGTTGCCGCGCGCCCGTGAGCATGCCACGTACAGCCTGTTACGGGACGACGGTGGAAGGGTTGCCAGTTCCTGACGGGTCAGAAGCTTCCAGTGGGAGGATCCCATCACAATGCAGACATCCTGAAAGTGATCGAGCCCTTTACTGGCGCCCCAGTTCATGGAATAGCAGCCGTAACGGTGATGTTCACGATAGAAGAGCTTAATCACCGTATTATCGGCGTGCAGGGTGGCTGAGCGCTCTGTATCTGCGATCGTTTCAATCAGGGAGGCATGTATCCCATGGGCAGCGATACGGATGTTCAGTTGCCCGGTGATAAACTCGCACACTGAAGCTGAGCAACGCCATGTCCGGTTGAGCGTGTCCCGGTCAACCGCGAAACCTGCTGCGTCGAAGCGGGCCTCATATCGCGTGATGTCGTCGTGCAGCGTTGAATTAACGTTGCCGTCATGGCTTGTATCAAAGGTATGCTGATAAAAATCGCCGCAACAGAGCACAGTGATTTCCGCGCGGCAGAGCTCCAGCAGAAAATTAAAGTCATGTCCGGCAAAGTCCTGGACTTCATCGACAAGCAGTTCATCATAGTAACGGGCAAGCCGGATACGGATATCCGGCAGCAACCCCCGGGCTGTCAGTAAATGTGCGAGCCTCCGGTGATACAGCCGTCCGGCGGGATCCTGATAATGCCGGGCATTCGTGCGCGGTATTCTGGGTGGGGGCTGGTCGAAGCTCAGGCCACGCGATGCCAGCTGCTCCTGCAGGAAAGGCCGGAAGCAAAAACCGTGCAGAAACTCAAACCAGGTCATCACCCTGATCCCTTCCGGGATAAAGCCAAAACGTCTGATAATCTGTGCCCGCAGATGCGCTTCATTATTCACGGTGAAGGTCAGGAGCAGCGTCCTCCTGTCCTCACTCAACCGTCGTATCAGCAGCGTGGTCTTGCCCGAGCCGGCAACCGCAAATATCACTCTCTTATCCATGCCAGTGCCTCCTGAATATAATCAGGTACGGTCAGCTCTCCGGCGTGCAGCTGTAACAGCCGGAATGCTGCTTCTGCCTTATTGGCCAGCATGTATTCCTGCACCGTGAGTGTCCGGCGGGGTCCGCGGAAAAGCGTATCACACAGATCAGCGTTATCCTGATACAGGCTGATTTCAAATGTGGATCGGGTGTTATCGCGATCAGCAAATACCCGGGAGCGGGAACAAATCACGTCAGCATAGCGTTCATCGCAGTTTTGCTGATAGTTGCCGTCATTATCACGAAGGGCCGCGACGCGATTTTCCAGAAGACGGGCCAGTTCAAGATAACGACGGAAACTCGTTCCGCCGATAGCGATGATGTGAACTCCGTCTTCCTCCGGTGCCCTGCCATACAGGCGGCGATAAAAGGCCTCGATCAGAATAAACTCAGCATCCCCCTCCACGAGCAGCACACGTCTGGCCAGCGCAAATTCCAGTACGTTATTATCCGGTGCTTTCATGAAGAAGGCGGCAGTCTCAGCGGAAAGTTCATTCATCAGTACCGGCCGGGCAGACCCGAGGAGGATTGCCTTACGCAGATCGAGGCGGGAGGAGATATGGCTGCTGTGTGTGGCAATAAACACCTGCGTCTGCCGTTCAGTGGCAAGCTGATTAACCAGCCTCTTCATACTGACATGGCTGAGATGATTTTCCGGCTCCTCAAGCAACAGTACGTGGAGCTCTCCCTGCTGCTGATGCCGCTGCAGCGCAAACTCCGTTTTGATGAAGCACTGCCTTCCTTTTCCACGGTGACGAATGGAAATACCGTCCTCGGTAATGTCCAGATTCGCCTCAAGCCCTGATTTAGCACCGGAACGCACGCCAAACTGATACGTTTCCAGCGTGTCGTTTATGGCTGACAGATGCCGGGTGCAGAAGTGCATTTTCTGTTGCCGGTAACTGTTTTCAAGCCGGTACCGATCGGCCACCGGCACATTGACGCTGTAAACTGTGCGCGTATATTCCTGTGCGGCGTGCTCGTTATCGATGCGTGCACTGTCTAAGAGCAGATGGCGCAGATAGCGTCTGAAGCTGGCGAAATGACCACCGGAGAAGGTGCTGAACCGCACGGAATAGTATTCATAGGGAAAATTATCGGGATCCTGCTGTAGTACATTGTGAATATCCTGGCCGTATTCCTCCGTCATTGGTGCAATACGCATTCTGAGACCATCCGCATTGATACCCGCCAGATTTTGCCTGCCGTTCAGGTCAGGATCTCCCCCATTACTCAGGAAAACGTCAGCTGTCAGCACGGGTAACTGATCGGCGCGGCGCTCACCTTCCTGAAACAGCCTTACTGCTGACTGGGACAGGAGCGATTCCACACCCAATGCCTCGACCCGGTGCCGACTGTCACTCAGCACAAGGTCAAGGGCCAGCAGAATCGTGCTTTTCCCGGACTCATTGTCCCCGACCAGAATGTTACGGTCATGAGTGAAGCGCAGGTCCAGTTCCGGAAACTTTTTAAAGTTTTGCAGCATAAGCCGCGTGATCAGAGGCATCTTTTATTCCTTTATATACCGCTGACTGAAAGAGTGTCCGGCTGCGCCAGACCGCCTGTTTTGTTTTACAGCGTTATCTTACCCAGTCTTCCAGCACAAGACCCGGTACCCGCTCAAATTCCCGCGTATTATTCGTCACCAGCACGGCACCGGCGGCGATGGCGTGCCCGGCAATGGCCGTGTCGTTCGGGCCGATCGGCGTCCCGGCCATTCGCAGCGCCACCTTAATCTCCGTGGTGGCGTCCACCGCAGCGCGATCCCAGGGCAGGATGGCATCGAGGCGGGCGCAGAACGCGTCGACCAGCTCGACGTGGCGCGGGGAGGCCTTCGGGCCGGTGGCCCCGAAGCGCATTTCAGAATAAGTGATGGCCGAGACAACGATGCGCTGGCCGCGCAGCACCGCCAGCTCCAGGCGCTTCAGGACGGCTTCCGGCTGCTCGCGCATGATGAACGAGCAGATACAGGTGTCGAGCATATAGGTCTTGTTCACAGGTTAAATCGTCCTTCGTCGCTGACAACGTCCTCGCGCTCCGCCATAAAGTCCGGGTCTGCCTTCTCGAACTGCGCGAACGAGCCCCAGGTCGGCCGGACGGGACGCAAAATAATGCTGTCCCCTTCCCGGACGATCTCCAGCTCGCTCACTCCCTCAAAATCCAGATCGCGGGGCAGACGAATGGCGCGGTTATTGCCGTTTTTAAAAATGGATACAGTTCTCATCATTTCCTCCTGGCCGACCGGCCTGTATGACTATGTTCAGTATATGCAGATGCAAAGCATATGTATAGTCATAGCATATGCAGATGGTAAGTATATGCGTATGCCACACCTATGCAGATGCCCGGCATATGGATATGTTAAACCTATACATAGTTCTCTCTTTTTCTGCTGAGATCCGAAAAAAGCTAGTCCCGGATCTTCCTGTACCACTCCGGCGATCTTCGGCCCGGAAACACAAAATGCACTACTCCGTAAGACGGATTATCTACTATATGTTGTGTTACTCCCTCTTTTCCTGACCCGTCGCACAGGGCCGGAAAAGACCGCTTTGCTTATTCCCTGCCCGTGGTACACTTCCGGAAAGTCTTAAATACTCCAGAAATCGGATCACCAGAAAACTGCCATCCAGTAATTCAGGGGTGTTTTTATAAGTTGAGTTGTAATTGCATCTGGTGAAAGTTGCTATGTGTAAAATATGATTAGGTTACTAGTGGCTGGCTAACAGTATGCGTTTTAAGGGGCGAAATCCGGCATCAATAAGATGCGCATCAAAATGCATATGCGAGGTATGTCTATAACAGCAGTGTACAGTTAACTCAGTCACTGTAAGCCGGTTTACAGTATTCACAGAGCGGAGCAGATTTTTGCTTCAGCAGAATGTATACTTTATGGCATACCTGAAGTATGTAAAAAAGAGGTGCATTGTGAAGCAGCGTATTACAGTGACAGTGGACAGCGACAGCTATCAGTTGCTCAAGGCATACGACGTAAATATCTCCGGTCTGGTCAGTACGACCATGCAGAACGAAGCCCGCCGTCTGCGCGCCGAACGCTGGCAGGAAGAAAACCGGGAAGGTATGGCTGAGGTGGCCAGCTTTATCGAGGCTAACGGATCGTTTGCTGACGAAAACAGGGACTGGTGATATGCAGTTTAAGGTTTACGCCTATAAAAGAGAAAGCCGCTACCGTCTGTTCGTCGACGTGCAGAGTGACATTATTGACACCCCGGGACGCCGGATGGTGATCCCGCTGGTCAGCGCCCGCCTGCTGTCCGACAAAGTCTCGCGTGAGCTTTATCCGGTGGTGTCAGTCGGAGGTGACCCTTATCGTCTGATGACCACGGATATGGCCAGTGTGCCGGCCACTGTCATCGGGGAAGAAGTGGCCGATCTCAGCCACCTGGAGAATGACATCCAGAACGCCATCAACCTGATGTTCCGAGGGATCTGACATGCGGATCAGCGAACAGGTGCTGCTCAGTGTCCTGAGACAGGGGGGCTGTATCCGCAGTTTCTGGCGCCGCTCTGCCAGACTGGCCGGCACGCCCGGCCCGGTGGTACCGGATGGTCTGGTCCTGGAAACGCCTGGCGAGCGTGGCGACACCCCGCTCAGCCATGTGGATTTTGCGGTGGTGGCGAAAAGCCTGGCCTGCAGTGACGAATGGTCGCAGGTGGTCGGGGGAACCGAGTTCGGCGGGGCCGTCTGGCGGATGGCCCCGGATACTGATGGCCCGGTGCAGGGCAACGGAGAACGGGATGAACAGTAACCTGCCGGTACAGCGACCGGCATTGCATTCGCCGGTTCAGCCCGTTCATCTGCCGGTGGCCATTGATTATCCGGCCGCGCTGGTCCTGCGTCAGATGGCGCTGGTGCAGGATGAACTGCCTAAATACCTGCTGGCCCCGGAAGTGAGTGCCCTGCTCCACTATGTGCCGGACCTGCACCGTAAAATGCTGCTGGCGACGTTGTGGAACACCGGGGCACGCATCAACGAAGCCCTGGCCCTGACAAGGGGGGATTTTTCGCTCGCGCCGCCTTATCCGTTTGTGCAACTGGCCACCCTGAAACAGCGCACGGAGAAAGCAGCCAGAACGGCAGGCCGTGCCCCTGCAGGCAGTCAGGCGCATCGCCTGGTACCGCTTTCTGATCAGCAGTATGTCAGCCAGCTGGAGATGATGGTTGCCACGCTGAAGATCCCGCTTGAGCGGAAGAATAAACGCACCGGCAGAACGGAGAAGGCCCGCATCTGGGAGATCACCGACCGGACGGTCCGGACCTGGCTGAATGAAGCGGTTGAAATCGCTGCGGTCGACGGCGTGATGTTCTCCGTGCCGGTGACACCGCATACGTTCCGTCACAGCTACGCCATGCATATGCTGTACGCCGGTATCCCGCTGAAGGTGCTGCAGAGCCTGATGGGCCACAAGTCAGTCAGTTCGACAGAGGTGTACACGAAGGTGTTTGCACTGGACGTGGCGGCGCGGCACCGGGTGCAGTTTCAGATGCCGGAGACGGATGCGGTGGCCATGCTGAAAGGGTCAGTGTGAGTCCTTTGATAACGGCCTGACGCGCCCGGCGGGCTTGCCCAACCCGTCGTCTGCTCAAAAACAAGTTTTGAGCAGACATCAGGTTGCAAAGGTAAAGCGATGTGGCTCACCAGCGGTGACTGTGACCGGAATGCCCATCCCCTCACCATTCCTGGTCAGGGCGTGAAAATTCTGACTGGTGTCTGATTTTTACTGACGCTAAACCACTGCCCATATGCCCCAGGTAATCAGGAAGCCTGTGAAGCCGAGGATCGTGGTTAATACGGTCCAGGTTTTCAGTCCATCTGCCACACTTAATCCCAGGTATCGGGTCACGATCCAGAAACCAGGGTCGTTGATATGTGATGCCCCAAGTCCGCCAAAGCAGGCAGCCAGTGTAACCAGCACGCACTGGATCGGATTTAGCCCCACAACAGCTTCAGAAAGTAGCCCACCGGTAGTAAGAATAGCCACTGTCGCTGAGCCCTGTGATGCCCTGAGAGCCAGTGAAATGATAAAGGCGGCAGGCAACAGAGGCAGGTCCATCATATGGAGCATACTGGCAAGGGCCTTACCCACGCCGGACTCCACCAGAACCTTACCAAATACGCCCCCCGCCCCCGTCACCAGGATGACAACTGCTGCAGTGGGTAGCGCCGACCCCATAATGTCGCTGGTATGTTGTAAACCCCAGCCCCGACGTAAAGCCAGCAACCAGAATGCCAGTATCAGCGCAATCATCAGCGCCACCATCGGGGAGCCAAGCAGTTGTAGCGTGCCCAACAGCGGATGCGATGCCGGCATTAACGTGGCAGACACGGTTCCGGCCATAATAATGGCAATTGGAATGACAATCAGAGCGGTAACCAGCGCCACACCTGGGGGGCTCATTTTGTCACTGATTTTCGTGGTTTCCCCGGAACTGGCCGCGGGAGTCAGTTGCATCTGTTCCAGCACGTCAACGGACAGCGCGTACTGACGTTTATTGATCATTCTGGCTGCAATGTAGCCGACAATACCGACCGGAATGGAAATGGCGATACCGAGAATGGTCAGCCAGCCAATATCTGCATGGAGTAACCCTGCGGCGGCTACCGGGCCTGGATGAGGAGGTACCGCCACGTGAACGGTCAGCATAATCCCGGCGACCGGCAAACCAAATTTAAGTGGGGACAGCCTGGCTACTTTGGCAAAACCGTAAATAATCGGTGCCAGAATAATAAACCCGACATCAAAGAACACGGGAATACCCAGGAAAAATGCGGCCAGGGTGAGTGCAGCAATGGTGCGTTTACTTCCCAGTTTTTGGCTGAAATAGTTGGCCAGAGATTCAGCACCGCCAGAATGCTCTATCATCCGCCCTAACATTGCGCCAAGGCCGATAATAATTGTGACGGAGCCGAGAACACCTCCCATTCCGGCGATTATGACTTTGCTGACGTCACCCGCCGGGATCCCCGCGGCTAGTGCAACGACCAGACTGACGAGCAACAGTGCAATGAAAGGCTGAACTTTTGCCTTAATGACCAGCAGTAACAGCATGATTACGCCGGCTAACGCAATGCATAACAATGTGATAGTGGACATGAGAAACCCTGTCTGAAAGTTATAGTTAACCTGCCCCATCCGGAGATAGGGGGAATGTAGAGTCGTTGTGATAATGAATTAAGCGTTATCGCCAGGCGTTAAACCAGCCAAGCCCAGCTTCGGTATGGGTTCGGGGGGTGTACTCACACCCAATCCAGCCCGGGTATTCCACCTCATCGAACAGGCGGAAAAGCCATGAATAGTTAATTTCTCCGTCGTCCGGTTCATGCCGGTCAGGAAGTCCGGCAATTTGAACGTGGGCATATTTTCCGGCGTAATCGCGGATTAACCGGGTCAGATTGCCATCCACTTTTTGAGCATGGAAAGTATCCAGCTGGATAAAGACGTTCGGACGCGAGACCTCTTTAACAATCGCCAGTGCCTGATACTGGCTGGAGAAAAGATAGTCAGGTTTCACACCAGGGCTGAGCGCTTCGATCAGGACGCGTTTACCGTGTGGTGCAAAGCGTTCGGCAGCATAGCGAAGGTTGTCGATAAAGACCTCACGACACAGGCCTGCATCTTCACCGGTGGGGACGACCCCTGCCATGACGTGGACCTGCTCGCAATTGAGAGCCAGCGCATATTCCAGTGCCCGATCGATATCCGTACGGGCCTCCTTCTCCCGCCCTGGCAGGGCGGATAATCCCCATTCTCCTGCATGGATATTTCCTGCTGCAGTATTAAACAGGACAAGCGTCAGATTGTTTTGTGTCAGTTGCTGCCGGATTTCATGCGGGGAGTGATCATAAGGAAACAGAAACTCCACAGCATTAAATCCTGCATTTCGCGCGGCAGCAAAACGTTCAATAAAGGGGATCTCAGTGAACATCATGGACAAATTAGCGGCAAAACGTGGCATGGTATCAGCTCCTTAACTCAGCAATTTCATCGGTGGTCAGATACCGGATCGGACGGTCATTGAGGATGAAGATCAACTTTGCCGTTTCCTCCAGTTCTTCCATATTGTTAGCGGCCTCCTGCAGACTTTCCCCACAGACAACCGGTCCATGATTTGCCAGTAAAAAAGCCTGATGATCGGCGGCCAGTTTAGCCAGATCCTGAGCGATGCGTTTATCTCCGGGACGGTAATAGGGTATCAGTGGGATATTTCCCATCCGCATGACGACATAAGGCGTAAAAGGGCGGATGACATTGCTGCTGTTCAGCCCCTGTAGGCAGGAAAGTGCCGTTGACCAGGTGCTGTGCAAATGCACCACCGCTTTGCAACCCGGATTGTTTTGATACAGCGCCAGATGGAAGCGCACCTCTTTGGACGGTTTGTCACCACTCAGCCATTCCCCCCCGGGCGTCACTTTGGAAAGCCGTTGTGGGTCAAGATTACCCAGACTCGACCCTGTTGGCGTTGCCAGTAAGTTGCCGTCGGGTAAAAGCAGGGACAGATTGCCGGCCGAACCTGTGGCATAGCCGCGCTGAAAGAAAGAGCCGGCGATCCGAATCATTTCCTCCCGCAGGAATTGTTCTTTTTTTGCGGCATCATTCATGGCTGAAACTCTCTCTGGGCACGCGAAAAAAAGGCTTCATCCCCGAAATTCCCAGATTTAAGGGCGAGTGAAACCGGTTTATCAAGGGCATTGACCCAGGGCACACCGGCGGAAATTGTCGGGCCGATGTGAAAACCTGTGACTGAGAGGCTCTGCGTGACCACGCCCGAGGTTTCCCCACCGGCGACAATAAAACGTGTGACACCGTCTGCAGCCAGTTGGGCAGCCAGCTGAGAAAACAGGGCTTCCACCGCCTGGCTGGCTTTCCGGGCTCCATATTGTTGTTGGATGGCAGCCAGAGCGGTGGTACTGGCGGTGGCAAACACCAGTGGGGCAAGATCGCTTTCCTGATGTAATACCCATGCAGCCAGTTCACAAACGTATGGCGCCAGTGTTTCTGCGGAGAGACAACGGGAAATATCCACTTCACGGGATGGGGCTATCCGGCAATAATGAGCCACCTGCAGGTTCGTCATCTGCGAGCAGGAGCCGGAGAGCACAACACCGCGCCCGGTGAATGGCCGGACCGTTTCGTGTACAGAGGAATGACCAGGTATGGCCCATTGTCGTGCCAGGCCAATCGCCAGACCGGAACCGCCGGTCACCAGCGGGGCGTCACGCAGGGCTTCGCCCTGGATCTCCAGATGGTGTTCTGTCAGGGCATCAAGAACGGCATAGCGACAGCCTGCCTGCTGTAAGCGAGCCAGTTCCTGACGAATGGCGTCAGCACCCTGTTCAAGAATGCTGACCGGAACCACGCCACAGCGCCCTTTTGACTGTGCTTCGGCCAGCCGGGGAAGATAGCTGTCGGTCATGGGATTTACCGGGTGGTGGCGCATTCCGGATTCAGCCAGCAGCTGACTCATTACAAACAGGTAGCCCTGATACACTGCGCGACCATTCACAGGCAGCGAGGGAGAGAAGACGGTAAACGGTGCTTCGAGTGCGTCCATCAGGGCATCGGTAACCGGTCCGATATTACCCTGTGCTGTGCTGTCAAAGGTGGAGCAGTATTTAAAGTAGATCTGGCGACAGCCATGCCGCTGTAACCACTCAAGAGCCTTAAGCGATTGCTGTATGGCTTCGGTTACTGGACAGGAACGTGTTTTCAGGCTGATAACCACCGTGTCGGTGTCCTCCGGCAGTTCACCCGTTGGCACCCCGTTCATTTGCACGGCAGATAACCCGTTTTCCACCAGAAAACTGGCGATGTCTGTCGCGCCGGTAAAGTCATCGGCGATAACACCAATCTTGATCATGATTTTCTCCCAGGAAGAGTGATACCGGAGAAAATTTTGATGACCGCACTGTCATCTTCTTTGCCGTAACCGGCGTTACTGGCTGCAGTGAACATATTGAATGCGGTTGATGCCAGGGGCAGCGGGAAGTGGAGTGATTTAGCGGTATCGGCCACTAACCCTAAATCTTTTACGAATATATCAACGGCAGATTTAGCTGTGTAATCACCATCAACAACGTGGCGCATCCGGTTTTCGAACATCCAGGAGTTGCCGGCAGCGTGGGTGACCACGTCATACATCACATCCAGTGGAATGCCCGCGCGTGCGGCCAGTGCCATTGCTTCTGCCCCTGCGGCAATATGTACACCCGCTAAAAGCTGGTGAATTATTTTCACCGTGGCACCCAGGCCCGGTTCTTTACCAATGCGGTAAACTTTGCCTGCAATAGCATCCAGGACTGGTTCGAGACGGGCGAAAGCGTTATCACTGCCGGAAGCCATGACGGTCATTTCCCCGTCAGCCGCTTTGATCGCGCCACCGGAAACAGGTGCATCCAGCATATCCAGATCGAATGCCGCCAGGGCTGTAGCAATTTCCTGTGCATCAGCACTGGCAATTGTGGAGGAAACCATCACAACGGTTCCGGGTTTCAGATGCCGGGCAACACCGTTATCGCCAAACAGTATCTGCTTCACCTGAGCCGCGTTGACCACCAGTAACAGCAGCGCATCCAGTTTTTCTGCAAACACTGCTGCGTTATCAGAAACGCCGCATGCCCCTGATTTTTTGAGGGTTTCGCATGCTCTGACGTTCAGATCAGCCCCCCAGGTGGACAGACCGGCGCGCACGCATGACAGTGCCGCTCCCATCCCCATTGAACCTAAACCAACAACACCGACATGATACTCTGAGCCCGTTTTCATCTTCTTTCCTTGTTAATTTAAGTGTTATTTTGTTCTATATTGTTAATATATACAGTTAACGAAAGCTGGTTGGTGAAACGCGTCACATAAATTAACATATGCTGTTAATTTATGTGAATCCAGAATACGGGTCATACACGTATAACGAACAAATAACGTAGAATGACCGCAGGTCAAAAGGAAGGAGCTGAAGTTGATACCCGCAGAACGTCGACAAATTATCCTGGGGATGATTGCTGAAAAAAGCGTTGTAAGTATTGCTGAGCTGATAGACAGGTTAAATGTGTCGCATATGACCATTCGCCGGGATTTGCAAAAACTGGAGCAGCAGGGGGCCGTGACGCTGGTGTCTGGTGGTGTTCAGTTATCCGGGAGAGTGGCGCATGAGCCTTCCCATCAGATGAAAACAGCACTGGCAATGAAGCAAAAAACAGCGATCGGAAAGCTTGCAGCCAGTCTCATTCAGCCCGGCAGTTGCATCTATCTGGATGCAGGAACGACCACTCTTGCCATCGCTCAGCATCTGGTTAAAACAGAACCTCTTACCGTGGTCACCAATGATTTTGTCATCGCAGATTTTCTGCTTGATAACAGCAGTTGCACAATTATTCACACCGGGGGGGCTGTTTGCCGGGAAAACCGTTCATGTGTGGGGGAAGCCACGGCAACCATGTTGCGTGGGCTGATGATTGATCAGGCATTTATCTCTGCCTCGTCGTGGAGTGTCCGGGGCATTTCCACCCCGGCAGAAGATAAGGTGACGGTAAAACGGGCGATAGCCGACGCCAGCAGGCAACGGATACTGGTCTGTGACGCCACAAAATATGGCCAGGTGGCGACCTGGCTGGCATTGTCGCTGGACGCCTTTGATACAATAATTACAGATGATGGTTTGTCGGAAAACGCCAGAGCCGAACTTGAAAAGCAGGAGGCTTCGCTTCTGATGGTAAGCACACATTATCCCCCGACATCACTGCGGACAGCGTGAGGCTGGCAGGCAGAGCCTGAGTCTGGTGCCTCCCTGCCCCACCAGTATTCGCTGATGGCCGGACAGGGAGTGCCGGGAAAGGGGGATTAGTGGCGGATCTGCGCCAGATCGTCTTCAGTCAGACCGGTCATTTTCATGACGGTACTGCGGTCGATACCGTTCTGGAGCATGGTGCGGGCAACTTCGAGTTTGCCTTCATTGCGGCCTTTTTCAATACCGCGTTGCTCACCTAACTGCAGGCCCTGCTGCAGGCCCTTCTCGATGCCAATCTGTTCAAGCTGTTGTGCGATGGTCATCAGTTCATCCTCGTGTTGCGGCAGACGCTCTGCCAGCGCCCGCATAAATTCCGGTGCAGGCGCTTCGCCTGCATTTAACATGTAGTTTATCAGAACGCGGACCTGTTCGGGGGAAATCCATTCCACCATCACCCGGGGTAGCCTGTCCAGCAGTTCCATCATGTCCCGCTGGCGGATATGTTTCATCAGCAGGGTCAGTGCGGCCATCCGTCTGTGGTTCATTATCTCATCATCATCGATGACGGTGACATCAACCAGCGGGAATCCTGTCGTGTATACTTTTCCGGCCTGTTCCGGGTTACTGAAACAATCCAGCCAGTTCGTGGAGAACGGGTACGGACTCCGGCTGCCGTGGTAAAACAGAACCGGGATGACCAGCGGCAGTTTTTTATGACCCGCTTCAAGATGACGTTGCATGGCGGCGACAGCATATCTGAGCTGACGAAAGGCCATATTTTTATCCGCCGAACTCTGGTGTTCCAGAAGCAGATGGATGTACCCGTCATCGCCGGTGGTGGTTTTCATGCTCCAGAGAATGTCGCTGGCGTACTGACGTAAGTCGTCCTCAACGAAGGTACCGGACTCCAGCTTCAGCGTGGTCAAATCGCACAGCGCGCGTAATTCAGCCGGGAGATGTAACATCATGAAGTCACGGGCGACATCGGGATTCGCCAGGAACTGGCGAAATGTCGCGTCATGGGGTGTGGGTGTACCGGGTTTCTTCTTCATCAGTCCTGAGCTCTGAAAAATCACCCGGATATGTTATCACAGCCCGGAAAAAGCTAATATTGGCGGTGAACGGAATTGCCATTCCTTCAGGGGATCGTTCCGGGGTGGTTCGGTCCCCTTTTTCCCATGCTGATCTTTAAGCGTTACCTGGTTTAAAAAGATATGCTGCAAATCAGCAGCGGTTACATCAAACTCAATTTGCTTCATTATGTCGGACAGCGCTTTCTGCGCCGCATCACGGTCAGCTGCATTTTTCACGAGCAAGAGAATAGTCTGCTTCATCTCTGGCGGTAGATTTTCTAAATCGATAAGGATATCACCAGATATTTCATCTACCGGCTCTTCAAAAAGATAGCCGTAATGCCCGTTGGCCCCTGATTTATTTGTCATCACTATGTTCTCTATAGAGTGCATTGGTTGATGAAGGTTCAAGTAATCGGCTAAACTGATCTCGTTGACGGATATCCGAGGGTTGTTGACTTATAAGAATTTTTAGCATTTCTCTGTGTGCATCGGACTGATTGATGACATCTCTACATCGTATTTCCTGTTTGACAAGAATACATTCGTTTTCAAGTGCTTCTTTATCCCTTAATTTACATAACAGACGATGCCAAAAATTGCGGTAATTGGTTTTTATCAATGCAATTTTATAAAGAGAAAGAGCCTGACTCACTTCACCTTCAATAGGATCAGAGGTGAACGTAACAAATGGTATATCATTCATGCTATGTCCTTTCAGAGTGTGGGTTACGTTATTCATCTTAGGTATTAGCCGTCTCTGGCGGTGATGCTGCCAACTTACTGATTTAGTGTATGATGGTGTTTTTGAGGTGCTCCAGTGGCTTCTGTTTCTATCAGCTGTCCCTCCTGTTCAGCTACTGACGGGGTGGTGCGTAACGGCAAAAGCACTGCCGGACATCAGCGCTATCTCTGCTCTCACTGCCGTAAAACATGGCAACTGCAGTTCACTTACACCGCT
>Ga0183095_10409_pt1 | contig 14901 bp, 14 predicted proteins | sample BioMet4_FD_130346 | JGI IMG/M metagenome (GOLD analysis project Ga0183095, IMG submission 130346) | Microbial communities from bioreactor (seeded with sewage sludge) at LBNL, California, USA - Biofuel metagenome 4 (v2) (version 3) | ecosystem: Engineered > Bioreactor > Anaerobic > Unclassified ...
AGGGCACTTTGTCGCGGGCTGCGCCCGCTCGGGCGCACGGCGCTTCCTTTTCAGCGTGAAAAGGAAGCGAAAAGCGCCGGGGACGTTGCGCATGCGTCCCCGGACCCCTCCGCGCTTGCCTGATGAAATCGCAGACTTCTGCGCAGCGGCAAATAAATCGCCGCTGCATGCGGACCGGAGACGAGGGCTGCGCGCGGGACGCAGGACGCAATCTCTCTCCACCGCCCTGTCGGTACATTAGCCGGCCCTGCCGACCCGCCCGCCGGCCCTATGACCCGCCCGCCTGTCCTGCTTGCGCACTCGCCTCCCCGGCCCCACCCCACTTGCATGAGAGAAAAAACCGCGGTATGATGGCCGCAGAAGCAGCGAAAGGAGGGATCGCCATGAAGGAAACGCTTCGCGCGCGGGCCGAACAGCTCAAGACCGATCTGCCCGCCGTGCTGCTCTGCCTGCGCGACCGGGAGACGCCGGTCCGGGCGAAGCTCTGCGCGGCGCTGGCGGCGGTCTATGCGCTCTCGCCGGTCGATCTGATCCCGGATTTCATCCCCGTGCTGGGTTATCTGGACGACCTGGTGATCCTGCCGGCGCTGATCGCCCTGACCGTCCGCCTCATCCCGCCCGCGGTGTGGGCGCGCTGCCGCGCCGAGGCCGCCGCCGGGCGCGCGGGCGGACGGAAGCGCTGGTTTTACGCGCTGCCGTTTGTGCTGCTCTGGCTGCTGCTGGCCTGGCTGATCGTCCGCGCCGTCTGGCTGTGACCGGCGGCAGGGGAATTCGCCGCGCCCGCTCCGGCGCGCCGCGCAAAAAAACGGCTTCCCTGCCGGGAAGCCGTTTTGCCGTCGTTCAGCGGAAGATCTGTTTGCGGTAGCGGTAGACGTCGCCGCCGTAGACGCTGACATAGTGCAGCTCCTCAAAGCCGCGCCGGCGCAGCTCCGCCCGGGGCGCCAGGGGGCGGTCCTCCTCGCCGGGGCAGTCGAGCAGCCAGCCGCCGCCGCGCACGACGCGGGTAAGCTCGGCCAGCTCGGCGTCGTAATCGTCGCCGACGACATGGCCCGACATCACGATGTCGAAGGTGCCGTCGGGCCAGGGCAGGCTGTCGGCCATGCCATCCGCCACGCGCAGGTTGCGCACGCCCTCGCGCGCGGCGCGCTCGCGCAGATATTCCCGCAGCGTGCCGACCGGCTCGCAGGCATAGACCTCCCGCGCCCGCTCCGCGGCGGCAAAGGCCAGCCGGCCCGAGCCGCTGCCGACGTCGAGCACGGTCCGGCCCGCGAAATCGGCCAGCTCGAACAGCCGCGCCTTGTCCCACCCGGCGATGAACGGACAATGGGTCGCCATCAGCTCCGGGCGGGTGTAGATGACGAAATCCTCCGCGGCGCCGAGGACGGCGACCTCGCAGGCGCGCACCTCCGCCGCCGTCAGCCCGTCCGGCGCGGCGGCGGTCAGGGCCGCGATCCGCGCCGCCCGCTCCGGACAGCGCCGCGCCGCGTACCAGGCGACCGCGGGGTGGGCGCGCAGCGCCGCGCCGAGCGCCCGCTCCAGGTCGGGCGTCTGCGGCCGCAGCAGCCAGCGAAGCTGAAACCGCTCCATCAGCAGCAGGCAGTCAAAGGAAAAGTCCCGCGGATCGATCCAGTTGAGCGCCATCGGCCGCGCCTCCCTACTTTGTGATGTTCAGGCCGTGGTCGCCGGCCAGGACGCTGCCGTCCCTGAGCGAAACGGACGGCGAGAACTCGACCGTCTCCTGCCCGCGCGTCAGACGGATCAGGGCGTCCGGGAAGATGTCGCTGACGTTGCAGCAGACGACAAAGGGGCGGCAGACCGCCTCCTCATAGAGCAGCTCCGGGGCGCGCTCCATGTCGGCGCGGCTGACCGAGACGGCCATGTCGTCATAGCGCGGGATCACCAGATAGTATTCCTCGCCGGACAGGTGCAGCACCGGCACGCTCGCCGCGCCGAGATAGGCGGCGTAGGTGTCGGTCGCGGGCGCCGCGCCCAGATAGGCGACGGCATAGAGCTGCCCTTCGGCGTAGGGCGGCTCCGGGAGCGGCTCCGGGGTGGTTTTTTCGGCGGCGCAGCCGCCCGCCGACAGGGCGAGCGCGAGGGCGCAGAGCAGCCAGAATCGTTTCATGCGTTCTCTCCGTTTCGTCGTTTTGGCGGCAGCGGGGCCGCGCAGTTCCACCATAACATGTTTTTCCCCAAAAGGCAAGCGCCGCCGAAATGATCGCGCGGCCTGACAGCGACTTTAAAAAATCGCGGCCGCCGCGCGGCCGGGAGCCGGGGCCGGGAACCGTTCCGCCGGGCGGCGTGTCCCGCCCGCGCCCACCCCGGCGGCTGCCCGCGCCTGTCCGGGCGCTTGCCCGCGTCCGTCCCGCCGCCCGCTGTCCCGGACAGCAAAAGAAGCATCCCGCCGGGCGGGACGCTTCTTTTGCAATTGGCGGAGAGGGTGGGATTCGAACCCACGGTGCTTGCGCACTCCGGTTTTCAAGACCGGTGCCTTCGGCCGCTCGGCCACCTCTCCGAATCGGATCCGGTTCCGACGCGGCCCAAACCGCGCCAAAACCGAATCCATTTTGTATTATGTTTGATAAACAGTACGATCAGTTGTGGATTTTGCCGCTCATCTCCAGCAGCTGGATGCCATAGACGTTGGCGGAGACGCAGGCGGCGCTCGACTTTTCAATCTCCGGGTTGTCCGCGGCGTACTTTTTGCAGATCGACAGCAGGGCGGCGCGGCGCTCCTCCGGGTCGGTGATCAGCGAGACCGCGCCGAAGGCGACGGCGCTGCGGTAGCGCACGCTCAGGGTCGCGGCCACCGGCTCCTGCTCGGCGACGGCGGTGACGCAGACGCGGGAATCGAGGTGCAGGCTGTCCACCTTGAAGCCCGCCGGGGCGGAATGAAAATAAAACGTATCGCCCACTCTGCTAAAGGAAACATTGACCGCATAGGGCCAGCCGTCCAGCCCGTGCATGGCGACGGTCAGGAAGGGCGCGGCATCAAAGACCGCGTAGGTGTCCTCGCGCCCGAGGGCGCGGTCGGCGCGTCTCATCTCTGTGTTCATTTCGTCAGCACCTCCAGGCCGCCGAGATATTTGCGCAGGGCCTCCGGCACGACGACCGAGCCGTCCTTCCGCTGGTTCTGCTCGACCAGGGCCGGCATGATGCGGCTGGTGGCCAGGCCGGAGCCGTTGAGGGTGTGCAGCAGCTCGGTCTTGCCGGTGCTCTCGCGCTTGAAGCGCATGTTGCCGCGCCGCGCCTGATAATCGCGGGCGTTGGAGACCGAGCTGACCTCCTTGTAGCCGTTCATGCTGGGAATCTGGATCTCGATGTCGTAGGTGCGCGCCATCGAGGCGGAGCAGTCCCCCGCCGCCAGCTTGACGGTGCGGAAGTGGAAGCCCAGGCCGCTGACCAGGCGCTCGGCCTTGCCGACCAGCTCCTCAAAGGCGGCGTCGCTGTCCTCCGGGCGGGTGAACTGGACCATCTCGACCTTGTTGAACTGGTGGCCGCGCACCATGCCGCGCTCGTCGGCGCGGTAGGAGCCGGCCTCGCGGCGGAAGCAGGGCGTGTAGGCGAAATATTTCTTCGGCAGCTCGCTCTCGCGCAGCACCTCGCCGCGGTGCAGCGAGACCAGGGCGGCCTCGGCGGTCGGCAGCATGTAGTGGGTGCGGTCGTCGGTCGGGTTCTCGATCTTGTAGACCTCGTCGGCGAACTTCGGGAACTGGCCCGCCGTCAGCCCGCACTCGTATTCGAGCATCAGCGGCGGGAGGATGAACTCATAGCCGTCCGCGAGGTGGCTGTCGATGAAGTAATTGAGCAGCGCCCACTCGAGGCGCGCGCCCCAGCCCTTGTAGACCACAAAGCCGCTGCCCGCCAGGCGCGCGGCGCGCTCATAGTCGATCAGGCCGAGGTCGGTGCAGAGATCGACATGGTGCTTGGGCTCGAAATCGAAGCGGTGCGGCTCGCCGAAATAGCGGATCGGCTCGTTGTTCTCCTTCCCGCCCGGCGCAAGGTCGGGATCGGGCAGGTTGGGCAGCGCCAGCATCAGGGTCGTGTACTCGCTCTCGACGGCGCCCAGGCGCTCGTCGCGGGCGCGGATTTCCTCCTTGAGCTTGTTCATTTCGGCAAAGACGGGGGCGACGTCCTGCCCGGCCTTCTTCATGGCCGGGATCTGCTTGGAGACGCGGTTCTGCTCGGCCTTGAGGGTGTCGGTCTCGCTGACGAGCGCCCGGCGCTGGACGTCCAGCTCCAGGATGCGGGCGATCTCCGCCTTCGCGTCGCAGCCCTTGGCGGCCAGGCGGTCGATCACCTCGCCGCTGTTTTCACGGATCATGCGGATGTCAAGCATCGTTATTTCCCCTTTTTCATTCGTTTGAGCGCTTCGCAGATCAGCTCCAGATCGGCGTTGTCGCTGTATTCCACCGTCAGCCGGCCCTTTTTGCCCTGCGAACGGATGGTGATGCGGTGTGAGGTCGCGGAGGCCATGTCGTGCTCGAGCTGGCGGATGTAGATGGCGTCGGCGCGCTCCTTCTTCTCCGGCTTTTCGCGGCCGAAGGTCTTGACCAGCTCCTCGGTCTGGCGGACCGACAGGCCCCGGTCGACGACGAGCTGCGCCGCCTCCTCCATCTTCTTCGGACTGTCGAGGGCCAGCAGCGCCCGCGCGTGTCCGGCGGAGAGCTGCTTTTGCTCGACCTGCCGCCGCAGCGGCTGCGGCAGCGCCAGCAGGCGCAGGGCGTTGGCGACCGCGGGGCGCGAGCGGCCGACGCGGCGCGCCGCCTCCTCCTGGGTCAGCGGCCCTGTCTCCATCAGCTTGCGGAAGCCCTCGGCCTCCTCGATGGGGTTGAGATCCTCGCGCTGGAGGTTTTCGACCAGGGCCAGCTCAAAGGCCTCTTTTTCATCGACGTCGAGGACGACGGCCGGCACCGAGGTCAGCCCGGCCAGGCGGCTGGCGCGCCAGCGGCGCTCGCCGGCGATGATCTGGTAGCCGTCCTCCACCCGGCGGACGGCCAGCGGCGTGATGACGCCGTTGCGGGCGATGCTGTCGGCCAGCTCCTGCAGCGTCTCCTCGTCAAAGGCGCGCCGCGGCTGGTCGGGGTTCGGGAAGATCTCGCTCAGGCGCAGCTCGGCGACGTTGCCCGCTTCCTCCTCGGACATGAACAGCGCGTCCAGCCCGCGCCCGAGCCCCTTTGACTTTGCCATCAGCGTTCCCTCCCGTTGTTTTTCAAAAACTCGTCGGCCACCGCGCCGTAGGCCTCCGCCCCGCGCGAGCTGCGGTCATAGGCCAGGATCGGCAGGCCGTGGCTCGGCGCTTCGGACAGGCGGATGTTGCGGGGCACGACGGTCTTGTAGACCTTGCTTCCGAAATACTTCTTGACCTCCTCGGCCACCTGGATGGTGAGGTTGGCGCGGGCGTCGTACATCGTCAGCACCAGCCCCTCGATGTCGATGCGCGGGTTGATGCCGCGCTTGACGGCGCGGATCGAGGACACCAGCTGGGACAGCCCCTCCAGCGCGAAGTATTCGCACTGCATGGGGATCAGCACCGTGTCGCAGGCGGCCAGGGCGTTGATCGTCAGCAGGCCGAGCGACGGCGGGCAGTCGATAAAGATGTAATCATAGCGGTCGGCGAGCTCGGCGAGGGCGGCGTGCAGCCGCCGGTCGCGGTGCGGCGCCTCCACCAGCTCCTGTTCGGCGGCCGCCAGGCGGATGTCCGCGGGCAGCACGTCGCAGTATTTGCCGTGCGCCACGGCGGCGGAGGCGGGCACGGCGCCGAGCAGCACGTCGTAGATGGCGCGGCCCTCGCGCGCGGCGACGCCGGCGCCCGAGCTGGCGTTGCCCTGCGGATCGCAGTCCACCAGCAGCACGCGCTGCCCGCGCGCCTGCACGCAGCAGGCCAGATTGACCGCGGTGGTCGTTTTTCCGACGCCGCCCTTCTGGTTGGCGACGGCTACCGTCTTTGCCATATCTTCACCCGTCTTTCATGTTTCTCTATTATAGCACGCGCCATTCTGTTTGCAAACACCCGGGCACAGAAAAAATGGCCGGCAGCGCGGCTGCCGGCCGAGGGGACGGATCTTTGCCCGCCCGGAGGGAGGTGTTTCACGTGAAACAGGGAAAATGTAAAGCCGAACCGCTTGACGGATTTTCTGGCGGCCCCTGGAAGCGGAAGGGGCCGCGGAGCCCGCGCCGCCGGGCCTTTCAGCCGGGGCTGCCCTGCGGCGGCGCCGGGATGCGGACGGTGATGACCAGCTCCGCGCCCTCCTGCCGGCGCTCCATCGCCGCGCCGACGCCGCTGCGCTTCATCAGCGCCACGGCCCGGTCCACGGTGTTGAGAAAGATGCGCACGTCGCGCAGCACGAGCCGGCGCTGCGGCCGCGGCCTATCCGCCAGCAGCTCCTCGACATACGCCTCGGCCCGCTCGACGTTCATCCCCTGCTTCGCCATCTGCCGCGCCGCCGCCAGCTGGCGCGCCTCGTCGTCAAGGCGCAGCAGCGCCCGGGCATGGCGCTCGGTCAGCCCGGCGTCCCGCACGGCGGCGACCGTCTCCGGCGCCAGCCGCAGCAGGCGCAGCTTGTTGGCGACGGCGCTCTGCGTGCGTCCGACCCGCTCCGCCGCCTGCTGCTGGGTCATGCCGAACTTTTCGCAGAGCTGCCGCAGCGAGGCGGCCTCCTCAAAGAAGTCGAGGTCCTGGCGCTGGAGGTTTTCGAGCAGCGCCATCAGGCCGGAGCGCTCCTCGTCCGCCTGCACGATGTAACAGGGCACGGCGTCCAGCCCGGCCAGGCGCGCGGCGCGCAGCCGCCGCTCCCCGGCGATCAGCTCGAAGCCCTGCGCGGTGCGCCGCACGGTCAGCGGGGTGATGACGCCGTAGCGGCGGATGCTCTCGCTCAGCGCGCGCAGGCTCTCGGCGTCGAAGAGGCGGCGCGGCTGGTTGGGGTTGCGGGCGATGCGGTCGATGGGGAGACGCTGGAAGTCCTGCCGCCCGCGCAGGGCCGGAAATGCGCTCATCTGCTCACGTCCTTTCCCGTCATTATCCCCAGAATAGCACGGGGAAATGAAAAATCCGGTCGCTTCCCGCGCAAAAACGAAAATAAATCGCTGACAGCGGGACACCGCCGTGCTATACTGCACTCAGAAAGCATGAAAGGGGTGGGTGCATGGACTTTTACAACATGGCCCGCAGGGCTCTGCGCGGAGCCGGCCGCTGAGGCGCGCGCAGAGCATTCGCGGCATTTCGCGGCTCCGCTCCCGGGCCTGCGCAGATCATCATAAGGAGCGGAACTTCCATGAAAAACAAGATCTTTTGGTTCTTTTGGGCGGGCCAGACCGTCTCGCTGCTCGGCAGCGCCATGACGGGCTATGCGCTCTCCCTCTGGGCTTACGCGCAGACGGGAAAGGCGTTCACCGTCTCGCTGCTGACGCTGTGCGCCTGCCTCCCCTACACGCTGCTGGCGCCCCTGGCGGGGGCGCTGGCCGACCGCCTGCCGAAGAAGACGCTGCTGCTCTGGCCGGACGCCGTGAGCGCGGCGGCCACCGCCTGCGCCCTGCTGCTGCTGCGCGCGGGCGGGCTGCGCGTCCCCCATCTCTATGTCCTCAACACCGTGCTCGGCTGCATGGGCGCGCTGCAAAGCCCGGCGGCGGCCACCGCCTTCGGCCTGCTGGTGCCGCAGGGCGAGATCGCCCGCGCCATGGGCGTGCGCAGCTTCGGCGACGCGGCGACGACGCTGCTGGCCCCGGTGCTGGCGGCGGCCGTGCTGTCGCTGGCGGGGCTGCCGTGGGTGCTGGGGTGCGACCTGGCCGCCTTCGCCCTGGCCTTCCCCTGCGTGTTCTTTCTGGTGCGGCTCCCCGCGGGGCCGCGCGGGGAGAAGAAGCCGCTGCGGGCCGACCTGCGCGAGGGCGCGCGCTGGCTGCGCGGCTGTCCGGGGATGCGCGTGCTCGTCGTCGGGATCGCGCTCATCAACCTGTTCTCCCGCCTGACCTATGAAAACGTGCTGACGCCCATGCTGGTCGCGCGCTCGGGCAGCGGCGCGGTCGCGGGCGCGGTCAATTCGATGCTCGGCCTCGCCGGGCTGCTCGGCGGGCTCTTTGTCGCCGCCGACCGCAAAAGGCGCGACCCGGTGCGGATGGTCTGGGGCTGGTGCGCGCTGTCGTTTCTGACGGGCGACCTGCTGATGGGCCTCGGGCGGTCGCTGCCGGTCTGGCTGATCGCCGGCTTCTGCGCGAGCTTCCCCATCCCGCTCATCGTCGCCGGGCAGAACGTGCTGTTTTACGGCGCGGTGCCGCGGGAGCTGCAGGGGCGGGTCTATGCGGTCAAGACCGCGCTGCAGCAGGCGACCGTTCCGGTCGGATTGCTGCTGGGCGGGGCGCTGGCCGACCGGGTGTTCGAGCCGCTGATGGCCTCCGGGAACGCTCCGGCGCGCCTGCTGGCGCCGCTGGTCGGCACGGGAAGGGGCAGCGGCATGGCGGCGATGTTCCTGTGCACCGCCCTGCTCGGCAGCGCCTGCTCGCTGCGGTTCCTGCGCTCGCCGGCGCTGCGCGCCCTGGCGGAGCAGGTCCGGCGGAACACATAGAAAAACCGGCCCCCGGAGCTGTCTCCGGGGGCCGGACTTGGCAAGGATTTACTTTTTCAGCAGATCGCGGATCTCGGTCAGCAGCGCGATGCGCGGATCGGGCTGCGGAGCCGGGGCGGGCGCGGCCTCCTTCTTGCGGCGGAAGCGGTTGACGGCCCTGACCAGCACAAAGACCGCGATCGCCAGGACGAAGAAGTTGACCACCGTGTTGATGAACACGCCGAGGTTGAGCGGGATCGGGTCGCCGCCGTAGAGGTTGGGGAGCTTGACGACCCAGCTGGAGAAATCGACGCCGCCGAGAAGCATGCCGATGAGCGGCATCAGGATGTCGTTGATGAGCGAGTTGACAATGCCGGTGAAGGCGCCGCCGATGATGACGCCGACCGCCATGTCCATCACGCTGCCGCGGGAGATGAATTCCTTGAATTCCGCCATGAATTTTTTCATGCGATCGCCCCTGTTCGATTGTTTTGTCTCCATTATAACAAATCGTGGCCAAAAAGCCAAGACTGTGCTATAATATTTAACTGAATTTCAGAAGAAAAAGGGGGATGGCGTCGTGAGCGTGACCGTCGCCGCCTGCTCGGGCGGAGCGATGCCCTGCGCGGTCAATCTGCTGCGCATCACCGGGCCGGAGGCGCTGCGCGCCCTCGGCGCGGTTTTTCACGCCCGCTGCGGCCTGCCGCCGGAGGGCTGGCGGCCGCGCACGATGCAGTTCGGCACCCTGTGCGCCCGCGACGGCGCCGCCATCGATCTGTGCTTGGCCTGCGTGTTCCGCGCCGGGCACAGCTACACCGGCGAGGACATGGCGGAAATCTATATCCACGGCTCGCGGGCCGTGGCCGCCGAAGGGCTGGCCGCCCTTTACGCGCACGGCTGCGAGCCGGCGCCGGCCGGCGAGTTCACCCGCCGCGCCTTCCTCGCGGGGCGGATGGATCTGAGCGAGGCCGAGGGCGCCGCCGATCTGCTCGACGCCCGCACCGCCGCCTCCGCCAAGGCCGCCGCCGCCCAGCTCGGCGGCGCGGTCGGCGCCGGGCTGCGGCCGCTGCGCGCCGAGGTCTCCGGCCTGCTGGCGCATTTTTACGCCGTCTGCGACTATACGGACGAGGACATCGAGCCCTTTGAATACGCGCGCGCGGCGGAGACGCTGGCGCGCGTCCGGGAGCGGCTGACGGCGCTGCGCCGGGGCTTCGAGCGCGGCCGCTGGCTGCGCGAGGGCGTCCCGGCGGCCATCGTCGGGCGGCCCAACGCCGGCAAGAGCACGCTGTTCAACGCCCTGGCGGGCGCGGAGCGCGCCATCGTCACCGACGAGGCGGGCACCACCCGCGACGTGCTGGAGGCGCTGATCGACTGCGGCGGGGTCCCGGTCCGCCTGCTCGACACCGCCGGTCTGCGCGAGGCGGAGGGCCAGGCCGAGCGCATCGGCGTCGCGCGCGCCCGCGCCGCGGCGGAGAGCGCCGCCGCCCTGCTCTGCCTGTTCGACGGCGCCGCGCCGCTGACCGGGGAGGATGAGGAGACGCTGGCCCTGGCCCGCGCCCACGGCAACGCCGCGCTGTGCGTCTCCAAGTGCGACCGCAGCCCCGATCCGCGCGCTTTCGCCCGCGCGCTGGAGGGGCGCGCGCCCTTTCGGCACACCTTTTATCTGTCCGCCAAAGACGGACAGATTGACGGCCTGATCGACTGGCTGGCCGCCCTCGCGCCCCCGCCCGAGGAGACGCTGATCACCAGCGCCCGCCAGGCGGCGCTGCTGGAAAAGGCGGCCGACGCCCTGGGCGAGGCGGAGCGGAGCGCCCGCGCCGGCATGACGGCGGACGCCTTTCTGAGCGACGCGGAGCGGGCCCTCGCGTATCTCGGCCAGGTCACCGGCGAGACGGCGGCGCCCGACATCGCCCAGGAGATCTTCGCACGCTTCTGCGTCGGGAAATGAGGCCGCGGCAGCGGAAGCGCGCCCGACTCCTTATATAATGCGGCATAATGCGGCCGGCCGGTGAGCCGGCAATAGCTTGGGCTTTGTGGCCGGCCGGTGAGCCGGCAGCGGTTTTGGAAACAGGTCTCCGGCTTTTTTGCCGCCCCCTTGGGGGGAGGTGGCACCGCAGCGCCGGAAGGGGGGCTTTCGTCCCTCGTTCTCTATTTGATATGTAAGTAAGTGCTGCCGTCTGGCCTGCTTGCGGCCTACGCGGCCGCACGGCGCTTCCTTTTCAGCGTGAAAAGGAAGCGAAAAGCGCCGGGGACGTTGCGCATGCGTCCCCGGACCCCTCCGCGCTTGCCTTATGAATTCGCAGACTGCTGCGCAGCGGCAAATAAATCGCCGCTGCATGCGGGCCGGAGACGGGAGCTGCGCCGGAGACGGGAGCTGCGCGCGGGACGAGGGACGACAGTCCCCCCTACCGGCCCTGCGGTGCCACATTCCCCCGCGGGGGAGGCAAGGACGGGAACGTCTCCCGCAGGCCCCCGAGGGGGAGGCAGGGACGGGGACGTCTCCCGCAGGCACCCGAGGGGGCGGCAAGGGACGGGGACATCTTCCGGAAGCGGCCTCCGGGGAAAGCCGCGGGCTGCAGGATCCCGCGCGGACGCGGGCCGCAAGATCCCGCGCGGCTGTGGGCCGCAGCTTTTTGATGTGGATTCCCCCTAATTTCGATAACAGAACAGCTAAACAAATCTTATTTATACGGAGCGTATATGGATTATCAGGCCGGAAGCTATGATTTGGTCGTGGTGGGCGCGGGGCACGCGGGCATCGAGGCCGCGCTGGCCGCGGCGCGGATGGGGCGGCGCGTGCTCTGCCTCTGCACCAATCTCGACGCCGTGGGCAACATGCCCTGCAACCCCTCCATCGGCGGGACGGCGAAGGGGCAGCTGGTGCGCGAGCTCGACGCCCTCGGCGGCGAGATGGCCCGCGCCGCCGATTTCGCCTGTCTGCAGTTTCGGATGCTCAACCGCGGCAAGGGCCCGGCGGTCTTTTCGCCGCGCGCGCAGAGCGACCGCATGGCCTACCGCGCCTATATGCGCCGCGCCCTTGAGCGCGAGCCGAACCTCGCCCTGCGCCAGGGCGAGTGCGCCGACGTGCTGCTGGAAAACGGCGCGGTCTGCGGCGTGCGGCTGACGGGCGGCGCCGTCTATGCGGCGCGCGCCGCCGTGCTCTGCACCGGCACCTTCCTCGGCGGGCGCACCCTGACCGGCGAGGAGATCCGCCGGATGGGGCCGGACGGAATGTATGCCGCCATGGCGCTCTCCCCCTGCCTGCGCGCCCTCGGCTTCGCGCTGCGCCGCTTCAAGACCGGCACTCCGGCGCGCGTCGACGGCCGCACGGTCGATTTTTCCGTCATGGAGCCGCAGAGCGGCGACGACGAGCCGCAGGGGTTCGCCTTCGGCTCTCCCCCGCCGCGCAACACGGCGCGCTGCTTCCTCACCTATACCAACGAGCGCACCCACGAGATCATCCGCGCCAACCTGTCGCGCTCGCCGCTGTTCACCGGCGTCATCGAGGGCGTCGGGCCGCGCTACTGTCCGTCCATCGAGGACAAAGTGGTGCGCTTCCCCGAGAAAAAGCGCCACCAGCTCTTCCTCGAGCCGTGCGGCGCGGAGACGGCGGAATATTACGTCCAGGGCATGAGCTCCTCCCTGCCGGAGGAGGTGCAGGCGGCCTTCCTGCACACGATCGCCGGGCTGGAGCGGGCGCGGATCATGCGCCCCGGCTACGCCATCGAATACGACTGCATCGATCCGCTCGAGCTGCGCCATACGCTCGAGAGCCGCCGGGTGCCGGGCCTGTTCTTCGCGGGGCAGATCTGCGGCAGCAGCGGCTATGAGGAGGCGGCGGCCCAGGGCTTTGTCGCCGGCGTCAACGCCGCCCTGCGCGTGCAGGGCGCGCCGCCGTTCACGCTCCGCCGCAGCGACGGCTACATCGGCACGCTGATCGACGACCTGACGACGCGCGGCACCAACGAGCCCTACCGCATGATGACCTCGCGCAGCGAGTACCGGCTGGTCTGCCGCCAGGACAACGCCGACCTCCGGCTCATGCCGCGCGGACACGCCCTCGGCCTCGTTCCGGACGACCGCCTCGCGCGGATGGAGGCCGAATACGCCGCCGCCGACGCCGAGCTGACGCGCCTGCGGACGACCTTCCTGGCGCCGGACGCGCGCCTGTGCGCGCTGCTGGAGCGCCTGGGTTCGGCGCCGCCGCCCTCGGGGGTGTCGCTGCTCGAGCTGCTGCGCCGCCCGGAGGTGCGCTACCGCGACCTGGCCCCGGTGGACGACGCGCGCCCGGCCCTGAGCGAAAAGGTGATCGAGCAGGTCGAGATCAACGCCCGCTATGAGGGCTATATCCGCCGCCAGAACCAGGAGATCCGCGAGCAGGCGCGGCTCGAGGAGCGCCGCCTGCCCGAGACGATCGACTATCTGCTCATTCCCACGCTGCGCACCGAGGCGCGGCAGAAGCTCGACCGCATCCGCCCCGAGACGCTGGGCCAGGCCTCGCGCATCAGCGGCGTCTCGCCCGCCGACGTCGGCGCCCTCATCGTCTGGCTCTCGCACCATTCCGACGTCAAATAAAAGGAGGAATCACCGATGCAGGATTTCCGCGCCATCATCCGCGCCGGCTGCGCCGCCTGGGGACTGCCCGTCACCGAGGAGGCGCTGGCGCGCATGGAGCGCTTTTCCGATCTGCTGATCGAGAAAAACCGCCTGATGAACCTCACCGCGGTCACCGAGCCGCCCGAGATCGCCCGGCGGCACATGCTCGACTGCCTGTTTCTGCTGACCTGCGCCGACTTTTCCGGCCTGCGCGCCCTCGACGTCGGCAGCGGGGCGGGCTTCCCGACCGTGCCGCTGCTGTGCTATGACCCGGCGTTCGACATCACGCCGCTCGACAGCACGCAGAAGCGCATGGACTTCATCCGCGAGAGCGGCGCCGCCCTCGGGCTGCGGGTCGCGCCGATCGCCGGGCGGGCCGAGGAGCTGGCCGTGCCGCCGCTGCGCGGCAGCTTCGGGATCGTCACCTCCCGCGCCGTGGCGCCGCTCAACGTCCTGGCCGAGCTGTGCCTGCCGTTCGTGTCGGTCGGGGGCGTGTTTCTGCCGATGAAGACCGGCGGGCCGGAGGGGGCGCAGGAGCTGGCCGGGGCGGCCGGCGCCCTCGCCGCCCTCGGCGCCCGCGTCGAGGACAAGCGCGAATATCAGATCGAGGGCATGGACCGGCCCCATCAGGTGCTGGTCATCCGCAAGACCGCGCCGACGCCGGAGAAATATCCGCGCCGCTACGCGAAGATCGCCGCCCGGCCGCTGTGAGCGGCCGCCGCGCGGGAGCTTCTGCAGACTTCTGAAAGGCAGGGATGCAGGGAACATAGGCCGGGATATTGACTTCTCTTTTGGCGCCCGCCACCTGTCTTGCCGCGGGGACTTCCGGGGGAATATCCCCCATCCTCTGCCTCCCCGTGGGGACTTCTGGGGGGAATATCCCCTGTCATCTGCCTCCCCCTTGGGGGGAGGTGGCGCCGCAGCGCCGGTAGGGGGGCTTCCGTCCCTCGTCCCGCGCGCATCCCTCGTCCCTGGCCCGCATGCAGCGGCGATTTATTTGCCGCTGCGCAGCAGTCCGTGAATTCATCAGGCAAGCGCGGAGGGGTCCGGGGACGCATGCGCAACGTCCCCGGCGCTTTTCGCTTCCTTTTCACGCTGAAAAGGAAGCGCCGTGCGGCCGCGTAGGCCGCAAGCAGGCTGAATGACGGCGCTCACTTACATGTTAATCAGAAAATGCAAGACGGAAGCCCCCTATCGCCTTCTGTGAATGGCGCCTCCCCTCGAGGAAGAAAATCGCAAGATTTTTTCGTCCTTTGCCTCCCCCGTGGGGGGAGGTGGCCCCGCAGGGCCGGAAGGGGGGGGTTCTCGTCCTTCGCTCCCTATTTAAAATCATGCGAGTGCCATCGTTCAGCCTGCTTGCGGCCTACGCGGCCGCGCGGCGCTTCCTTTTCAGCGTGAAAAGGAAGCGAAAAGCGCCGGGGACGTTGCGCATGCGTCCCCGGACCCCTCCGCGCTTGCCTGATGAATTCACAGACTTCTGCGCAGCGGCAAATAAATCGCCGCTGCATTCAGGCCGGGGACGAGAGTTACGCGCGGACCGGAGACGAAGGCTGCGCACAGGCCGCCGTCCCTCGTTCTCTGTTTGGCATGTAAGTGAGTGCCGTCGTTTAGCCCGCTTGCGGCCTACGCGGCCGCACCCCAAGGGCACTTTGTCGCGGGCTGCGCCCGCTCGGGCGCACGGCGCTTCCTTTTCAGCGTGAAAAGGAAGCGAAAAGCGCCGGGGACGTTGCGCATGCGTCCCCGGACCCCTCCGCGCTTGCCTGATGAA
>Ga0183095_10862_pt1 | contig 14893 bp, 16 predicted proteins | sample BioMet4_FD_130346 | JGI IMG/M metagenome (GOLD analysis project Ga0183095, IMG submission 130346) | Microbial communities from bioreactor (seeded with sewage sludge) at LBNL, California, USA - Biofuel metagenome 4 (v2) (version 3) | ecosystem: Engineered > Bioreactor > Anaerobic > Unclassified ...
CTATAAATACTACTCTTTTATAATACGAGGGATATCATAGAAGTGCAGAGAGCAAACACCCAAAAAGTGATAGAATCAAGGAAAGGACAAGGTGGTGTTTGCTCTCTGCACTTCTATGATATCCCTCGTATTAAGCTTGTTATTGATGGAGTGGAAGAATCCCATTATCCTTCAGAGCCACTGGAGAGTTACTACATAAAGAATAAGCGCGATAATAATGGCTTTATTGCCAAAGCCAGCTTTAAGTATGAAAACAATCGAATTACCTTAGCCTCGAATGATTTCTTCAATAATAGAATCATTGCTTCCCATGCCGTATCACCTCTTTCCTCTCTCGTAAACTTTTATCATCCTAACTTTCATTTTTGCTGATTATCTGGTAATATCTTCAATAGCTACGTGTATGTATGCGTACCTGTATGGACTTTTCAAGGTGCAATAAAGCAATTGCTCAACCTACCCTTTGGCTTTCGGTCTCCTGGGGATTACTATTCTCAGGTTTGTTTATCTGCTTTCCGCGCATGAATGCAAGAAATGCCTGCTTCGGAATTCGCACACGCGTTTTGGTGCAGATAACAGGAAATCCTAACAGTTCCGGATTCTCGTGTGCTTGAATTCTTATGCTCTGCGGATTAAATCCAATAATTGGGCCAACCTGCGCAGGAGTTAAGGCCTCTTCCTCAATGGCCTCAATTTCCTGAAGCGTCATGATAAGCTCCTTCTCTAAAGATTTGTGCCTAAGCCACTTGTATTTCTGAAATTATTTATCAGCATACTTTGAATTCCCACATACTAATCAGCGCTACGACCATACAGTTCATTAATGGTGCAGTTGAGTGCATCGGCAAGTTTCGGAATCATTTCCGCTCGTGGTGAAGCTGAATTAGATTCCCAGCAAGATACAGTAGACTGCCTTACGCCCAATATTTTTGAAAGATCCTCTTGCTTTAGACCTGCCGCTAAGCGAAGTTGCTTTATTTGCATTTCATCACCCCTTAAATTAAATATTTTGATATCAAGTTTACATTTAAGCAATTATGAGATAAATTAATATTAAGAGGGTGGTCAAATGAATCGACTAAAAGAAATCCGACTAGCTCACGGATTCAGGCAAATTGATCTTGCCGAAAAGTTGGGTGTGCTTCAAAGTACAATTTCTCATTGGGAAAATGGAAAGGTCGAACCTGATTCTGAGGCTTTGATTAAAATGGCAGGCATCTTTAATACAACTGTTGACCATTTAATTGGTGGAAAGCCTACTAAACCTACTATTTGTGGTCCCACGCCCATTGGTTGTATAATTCCTGTATTAAGCACTTTTAAAGCTGGTGACTCTGCTGAATTAAGTGAAAACATCTCAGGTTATATAGAGACTTATAGTTCCGACACAGAGTTAGCCCCCTTTGGCCTTCGGCTTCAAGATGATTCCATGGCTCCAAGAATATGTGCAGGAGATATCGTTATCATTGCGCAAAATTATGAGAATTTTTTGCCATGCGATGGTGATACCATGGCAGTTTCTGTTGCAGGCGGTAACGCTATTGTTAGAAATATTATCCGTACTGATCCACATGGAATATGGTTGCTTCCTTCTAATCCAAATTTTAATTCTCAGTTTTATACCCACGAAGATTTGTCAAAATTACCTGTGCAATTCATTGGATATGTGATTGGAATCCGAGCAAAGATAGATTATAAAAAAAGGTAGCCATCCCTTATAGAGAAGGCTACCAGTATGTTCATGGAGCAGGAAAGGAACGGCTCATGATGAAAAAGCGCGGAAATGGACAAGGACATGCAAAAAAGCGTGGTGATACGTGGACAGCGGTTTGGACTGTTGGCTTTGAAGCTCTCGAAGGCGGAAAGTTACGCCAGGTCTATAAAACTAAAGGAGGCTTTCGCACAAAGACGGAAGCTCTTCAATATGCCGCTAACCCCAATGGAAACAGTGATGGTAAAGCGCCAAACCTGCACTATTACTGGAAGACCTGGTCTGAAAATGGGCTATCCAAACTAGGTTCATCAAAGCAAATTGCTTACAAGATCGCCAAGGAAAAGGTTGAAAACCTTTTCTTCGTCCCGGTCGACCAGCTTACAATTCAGCAGATGCAAGAAGCCGTCAACAAGAAAGCACCCACATTCTATCCAGCCAAGGATATTAAAACAGTGCTGACAACATTGTTGAATTTTGCAGTAGCTGAACAGTGGATTCAAACGAACCTGGCAGAATTTATATCGCTCCCTGAGCTTCAGGAAAAGGAGCTGGAGCCATTTACTGAAATAGAGCTACACCGGCTTTGGGACGATTATGGAAAAGGCGATGTGTTTATCGGTTTTATTCTGTTGATGATCTATTCTGGTATGATGCCAGGAGAGTTGTTTTTATTCAAGAAGGACATGGTTGACTGGGATTCTTATGAGATTCGCGGCTGCGGCTTGAAGACGAAAAAGCGAAAAGAGACGCCAATCGTATTCCCCGAGATCATAGCTCCAGTTCAACTGGATTTATGCCAACAATCAAAAAGCCGAGTAGGAAATGTTCTTTGCATGAATCGTGATAATTGCTACCATGAATATCATTCTGCGCTGCAGCGTGCTGGTATCCGAGATTTACCGCCTTATTCCTGTCGACATACAACGGCCACCGCATTAGCTCTGGGCAATATCGCTCCCAGCGTAATTCAGGAGGTTATGCGCCATACAAAGTTCACTACGACACAAAGATATATCCATCCAGACACCGCAGCTGCGCACAAAGCTGTTAATCAGATGGACAAAGGAAAAGCTCAATAAAGTCCTATAAAATCCTAAAAAAGACTATTCTATAAAGGACACGGTAAAGTGCAAAACGCCGCAATCCATTGCGGCGCAACAGGCAAACATCCCCTGCTAAGGGAGTGGTGCGGTTAAACGCAGCGAGGGTTCAAATCCCTCCTTCTCCGCCAAAAAGTACCTATAAATCGCATTAAATTGCGATCTATAGGTACTTTTTATATGCTAATTCCATTTGTTTTTACATGCAAGCGATCTTTAAAAGTTCCGTAAAATTCCACCCAGAAACACAAATTCCGCTGTGTAATGTACATGGTAGTATACAAAAAATTTTCAAGGAGCATTTGCTCCCTGGAAATTTCTCTATTTAATAGCTTTTCCTTTATCCAGACTATTAATTGCATAATGCGCTGAAGCCATATCTGGATGAATATAACGTTGAGTTGTAGTGAATTTTGTGTGCCGCATAACCTCTTGAATAACAGAAGGCGCAATATTACCAAGTGCTAATGCGGTTGCGGTTGTGTGTCGGCATGAATAGGGCGGTAAATCTCTTACTCCCGCAAGCTTCAATGTATCGTGGTATTTGGTATAAAAATTGTCCCGGTTCATGCATAGCACATTTCCAACACGACTTTGAGATTGTTGACACAAGTCCAGGAGTAACGGAGCAATAACTTCGGAAAATACGATTGGCGTTTCCTTCCGCTTTTTGGTCTTGAGACCGCAACCTTTAATCTCGTATGTGTCCCAATTAATTATATCTTTCTTTAATTGGAATAGTTCGCCCGGCATCATCCCAGTATAAATCACCAAAAGAACGAACCCGACAAAATTCGTAAAGGCAGACAGCAAATTTTGCTGTTTGCTTTTGTTTGTTAAACGGCGATTTTCTTTGTTTTCTCTATGGCTTACGGTGCACAGGTACGCTATGGAAACGGCCTGTCCGCAGACGGGGTTGTTGGTGATGTAGATTAGGGGTACGTTCTCGGGACCACAGGCTTTAATGAGCTGCTCCAGCTTCTTAATATCCATATAGCCCCTTTAAATGAGTTCTTCGACGGCAAGCACGGCCACGAGAGCTTCGCGGGCGAGGGCTTCTCTCTGAAGCTGATTGGCCGCTACGGCATCCGCATCTCGGAGCTTGGCAACTACTCCATGGAGTAGTATGACCTAAAACGCTGGATGAGAGCACACAGCGCCACTTACGCCCAATGGTGAGTATTGATCATATACATCTTCAAAGCGATCTCCACAGCCAGGCGTCCCTCATGATCCCGCAAGTCTAGACCCATCAGTTCGCAGATTTTGGAAAATCGGTATTTAACGGTATTGTAGTGAATGAAAAGCGCCCCGCTCGCCTCCTTCAGGTTCCAGCCGTACTTTATCACCATGCCCAGTGTATCCAGCAGATTCGTATGGTTTTTCGCGTCATAGTCCATCAGCGGCTTGACATAGCGGACAAAAAAGTCCTCCGACTCCGGTGTGTGCGCCGTGGTGGCAAGCAGACGGTAGACCCCAAGGCGGCTGTAAAACAGCGCGCAGTCGAACATCTCCAGCTGGTAGCCCAAGTTGATGGCCGTTCGGGCCTGCTCATAGCTCAGGTGAATGTCGCGGATGTTTTCCATGTATTCTCCCACACCCATGGTGATGGTAAAGGAGACCCGATTGACAAGCTTTTGACGGACTGCGTTGAAGACTTTTTCCAATTGATCGTAAACCGCGTCCCTGTCAGACTCCCGGGCAGAAATAATGAAAGCGACGGTGTCGCTCTGCTTATAGTACTTCGCGTCCGGAAAAGCGTTCAGCATACATTGAATGGACACGGCGTAGATGCTCTGCGTGAACCCCTCCAGCCGCTGGTTTGTCTGGGCATCCAGGCTCTTGAGATAGTATTTTTTAATGTTGTTGATATCGATGACCACCACGACTCCGCCGCTTTTGAAGTTCCATCCGTAAAGCTGGGCGCGGTTATGAATTTCGTTCTCCGTCTTTACGTTGTTCAGCAGCAAGTCCTCCAGAAAGGCATCCCGGTACTTTTCTTCAATGTGCTGGTTGGAAATACGCGTCTGCATCCGGAGAATCAGCACAACGGCGGCGTATTCAATCGCTGTCTGTGCAACAGACTCGTCGATTTCGCCACCGCCCAGCGGTTCCATCAGAAGGTATCCGAAATTCTCGCTCTTGTTCTTTACGACGTAATAGTTGTATTGGGGAAAGGCTTCCTGCATCAAATCCTCAAATTTCAGCCCCATGATTCGCTTTGCCAGCGAGCTTTCCTGGTCGGAATAGTAGCAGTTCCGAAAGTGGATATCTACGAACGCCGCTGAACAGTTCAGCAGCGAACTGAGCGTCTTGAGAATTTCCGGGATACTGTTGCTGTTTACCGCCATCTCCTGAAAGGTTTTGTGAATCTTACTGGCCTGCATCAGCAGGGCGGACTGCCGGTTTACAATTAACGACAGCACCGGATTGATAATGTCGCAAAACGCATATCGGTTTGGAACGAAAATGATTGGAAAGCTCTGCTGCTCCGCAAACTCCAGCACTTCGGGCGGAATGCTTTTAATGTATCGCTCCGTCTTGATTCCCAGGCCCGACGCCTTACATGCCACCAGCTGCTGGATTAGCGTCATAATCAGATGGCTGCCATCCTTGAGGGCAAAGCCCGACGTGATCACGAACTCGCCGCCCTTGCACCAGATGACACCGTCGGGCGCGTCAATCACTGTAACGGTGGATATTATTCGATGAATTCCGGTTTTTCCCGCGACCAGTTTCAGCTCACTCAGAGCCGGCATTTCAAGCAGCTCGCCTACGGTCATACCCTGCTCCCTCCCTGCGGTTTTCGAATATCGTACTGTCTTCCGTCAGACTCCATATGTACTTTAAGGACAAAACTTTTTATTCCAATTTATACTTTGCATTTCTTTTCAGAATGCTATGAATGTTTGCTACGCCGAAGTTAGCCTTCACGTACAATAAAAGATCAAAAGCTATTATAACACATGTACTTCTGCAGGAGTCCAAGTACTGTTCTAACCACTTGCTTTGTCTCTTGAGTACTATAAAGCAGGTCATTTTTTATCTCAAAATGAAAAATCGTTTCTGATATATAAATATACCAGCCCTAAATTATCTGTCAAGCATAATTTATTTTGCAAAAGGCTGTGATAGGATAACAGCATGGTACAACACTCTGCGGCAGCAGAACTCAATCAGTCGGAACTGCTCGACCAGTCATTGAAGGGAGAGGAATCTATGGAAGACTACTTGAAAATAGCAAATTCAGGCACAGCGTGGGTGCTGTGCGCAATAACGGTGGCCATTGCTTTTATTCAGGCACTTCTCTACATGCGTATGGCACGAAAAACTGCAACAAAGATTCATTTGCCCGAAGAAATTCCAAACAAAGCATTTCGCATTGGTTTGATTTCCGCAATCGGACCTGCAATGGGTGTTTTTATTGTGATGGTGGGTCTGATGGCCGCTATCGGCGGGCCGATGTCCTGGACGCGCCTTTCCATCATCGGCGCGGCGCCCACGGAGCTTACCGCCGCCACTTACGGCGCGCAGGCCTCCGGCGTGGAGTTGGGTGGCGCGGGCTATACGCTCACGGCTATGGCTGCTTCCTGGTTTGCCATGGCGTTGAACGGCGCAGGCTGGCTGATGGTGACAGGCCTGTTTACTCCCGGTCTTGAAAAGCTGCGGGACAAAATGAGCGGCGGCGACACACTCTGGCTGGCAGTTCTCTCCGGGGCCTGCTCTCTGGGGATCTTCGGGTATCTGAACGTCAACGAAATCTGCAAGGGCTGGGGCAACGCCCTGGCCGTGATTGCCGGTGCGCTCAGCATGATTATCCTGGTAAAGCTCGTTGTCCCCAAAGTCCCCAAGCTGATGGAATATACATTGGGTATTGCAATGATTATCGGAATGTTCTTCGCGGTACTCTATGATCTCTCAGTTGCCTGAGAAGCGGACAGGAGGAACAAAAATGGATAATAACTATTTGACTGAGTGGAAAAAGAAAAGTGTCCGTATCGGAGCGCCCACCAATCTGCTGGCTGCGGCCACAGCTTTTATCCCTGTTTTGTGGCTGTGTTCCACCTATGACTGCTGGCCCTCCGCCAGCGTTATTCTGGCAGCGTGGGGGATGGTCGTCCTGTCCTTCGGCCCGTTCTATATTGTGGAGCCCATTTCCTACTACGCCGCCCTTGGCATGACCGGTACCTATCTAGGGTTCCTGTCGGGCAACATCGGGAACATGCGCGTTCCTGTGGCCGCTCTGGCGCTGGAATCCACAGACAGCAAGCCGGGAACTCTGCAGGCTGAGGTTGCCTCCACCATGGCAATCTGCGGCTCAATTTTTACTAACCTCGCCTTTACGACACTGGCCGCCCTGGTCGGTACCGCAGTTGTGGCGGTTTTGCCCGATTTTATTGTGGCCGCGCTGACGAAGTATGCTGCCGCCGCAATATTCGGCGGTACATTTGGAAACTTTGCCATCAAGTATCCCAAGGTTGCCGTATTTGCATTGTTTGCCACATTGGCCGTGAAGAAGCTGTTTGCCCCTCCGGCTTGGGTACTGATTATTTTCGCCGTATTTGGAAGCCTGTTGGTCGCCAGAATTCTCTATAAGAAGGACCGGAAAAAGGCCTCCGTCAATTAATTGGGAGGTAATTTTATGTGGGAAACGTGTAAGGAACAGCAAGATTACATTGTTGCTGTACGGAGGGAATTGCACCAGATTCCCGAAATCGGTACGGACTTGCCGGAGACCCAGTCGGTAATCGCACGGGAACTGGATCATATGGGCATCTCCTATCGGAAAAACCGGAAGGACTCCGGCATCATCGGGGAAATCAGGGGCACGCACCCCGGAAAAACCATCCTGCTGCGCGCAGACATTGATGCGCTGCCCATTACCGAGGCCACTGGGGCGACCTATGCCTCCAAACACGAAAACCGCATGCACGCCTGCGGTCATGACGCACATGCGGCTATGCTGCTGGGAGCGCTGAAGGTTCTGCAGGAAAACAAAGGCTGTTTGACCGGTACGGTCCGTTTTGTTTTCCAGACCGGAGAGGAAATTTGCAGAGGCGCCAAGACCGCCATTGAAGAAGGCGTTTTGGACAGCGTCGACAGTGTGTTTGGCCTGCATATCGGCTCCATTGCCGGGGCGGAAATTCCAGCCGGAACGCTTGTGGCGGTCTCCGGATGCTGCATGGCTTCCTTTGACCGTTTTATTCTGCATATTCGCGGCGTCGGCTGTCATGGCTCCACACCGGAAAAAGGCATTGACCCGATTACGATTGCCGCGAACATTGTACTCTCGCTGCAGGAAATTCTCGCCAGAGAAATTCCAACCAAGGATCCGGCCGTGCTGACTATGGGAAAAATTGCCGGAGGCTTTGCCTATAACGTGATGCCCGGCGAGGTGGTAATCGAGGGCACAACCCGCGCGCTGGATGACGGTGTTCGAAAATACCTGGCAAAGCGGATCAGCGAGATATCCAAAAGTATCGCGGAAGCCTACCGCGGTACCTGCGAGTGCGAAATGGACTGGGGCGCGCCGCCCGTGGTAAACGATCCGGCCATGGCAAAGCTGGCGCAGAACGCCGCCGGAAAAGCTCTGGGGAAGGACCATGTGATGGCATCCATGTCTCCCATTATGGGCGGCGAGGATTTTGCTTACTACTTGGCTCGTAAACCCGGCGTCTTCATGTTCCTGAGTTCCGCCAACCCGGAAAAGCACACGGACGGACCACACCATAATCCCAAATTCAACGTCGATGAAGACGTTCTGTATATGGGAAGCGCTGCCTTTGTCTCCATTGCGGAGGATTTCCTGAATTCCTGATTCTGCGTAAAGTGACCTGTGAAATCAGCGGAGCACTTTTTGCTCTGTGCCGGATAGAATCCGGCACAGAGCCCCCCTCTCAGTCGGCAGATAACGGAGGTGCTTATGGGCAAGACAATTTCACTTCTTTTGTTATATTTTCTGGGAGTTTTGGCATTGATTTATGTCTTTGCCGTTATTCCGGGCAAAAAGAAAAACCGGCAGGTTCGTGCCATGCATGACGCCGTAAAAGCCAGCGATGAGATTATTACCATCGGCGGAATTTTTGGAACCGTCCTTTCGCGGGACGGAGATGAAGTAGTCGTCCAGATCGACAGCAATGGTACCACCATGCGGATTTTGATTTTTGCCGTGCAATCTATCCGAACGCCCGCGGGTACCTCCGGGTCTTAGCGCCGCATTGTTTTCTCGTCGGACGGTGACGACACGATTTTCTTTAATATCGCAGACTCCACTTTCACTAAAATTGCAAGCAGGACCCTCTGGAGTAAATCCCGAGGGTCCTGTTGTATCTTCAAGTTGCCTGGCATTACAATGAGAATCCTGACTGCCCTGTATTTTTTTGAAATAGCGCCTCAGCAGGCCTGCGAATGCCTTGCCATGTCTTGCTTCGTCTTGAAACTCTGAGGTCAGTCAGGCTCTGTCCGGTATTTTTTGCTTTTCGTACCATTATTTCTTACTCCTTTTGCAAATGCTCAGGCCGGCTTCTTTATATTGCTGAAATGTACGTTTATGATTAAAAGGGCAACAAAAAAAGACTCACACAGCGTGGAAATAAAGCGCTGCAAAATAACGCTTAAAAGTTCCATTGCATAGTGTACACCGTAGTGTACTTACAGTGCTAAACCCCTTGTGCTGCAATGTTTCATTCTCCCCTGCTAAGAGAGTAGTGCGAACGCAGCGAGGGTTCAAATCCGTCCTTCTCCGCCAAAAGCGCTCAAAAATCACTGTTTTTGTGATTTTTGAGCGCTTTTCTTTTGCTCTTATTTGCTCTTACAAGTACCTAAATTGCAGTCATTGTTGAAAAGGTCTTAAAAAAGTCCTAAAAAATACGCTACAGAACTAGAAAAAACCAACCTGTAAAGTACACGGTAGAGTACATGGTAAAGCACAAGTTTTACAGGTTATGGGCCATGCAGCCACATTTTCCAATAATGCAAGCACAGTTCATTTTATTGATGGCATGAACCATACTTTTAGAGAAGTCAAGAAGAGTGCAGAATATGAACACCCAAAATCTGCGGCTTATGCGGCCAGGCCTCTGGCGGCCTGACGATACATGGCTGGCGGCAGGCCGCCGGGGTTGGCAGTATAGATTCGCCGGCGGTTATAGTAGGTCATGATGTACCGGAATACGATGCTCTTAACCTGTGCCATGGGCATCCGCTCCGTCCTGATTCGATAAAGTTTTTCTTTCTTCAGCGTAGCAAAAAAACTCTCCATCCGGGCGTTGTCATAGCAGCGGCCCGTGCCGCTCATACTTTGAACCGCGCCGTATTGCGCCAGCGCCTTTCGAAATGCGGAGCTGGTAAATTGGCTTCCGCGGTCACTGTGCAGGGTCATTCCATAGGCTCCCTGTACTTGGCAGGCAGACCGAAACGCCCGGATACACAGCTCCTTCTTCATGTTGTCATCCATAGCGAGACCGACGATCTCTCCGTTATAACAGTCCAGGACTGCCGCCATATACAACTTACCGTCCAGACACTGGATCTGCGTAATATCCGTCAGCCACTTCCGGTTGGGAGCGCCTGCGGTAAAATCTCGGCAAATCAGGTTCTCCGCTTTCTGCGCAGCCAAGTCTGCTTTTGTCAGACTGCTGGGGTGACGAGAAGAACGATGGAGCAGACCTCCACGCTTCATGGCCCTCCGCACGCTGCTTCGGCTTACCGCGATACCGCGCTGTGTAAGTGCCAGAAGAATTCGGCCAACACCATAATTGTCATTGTCCGGATTTTCATTATAAATCTCTCGTATTTTGACCAGAAGCAACTGCCACGGTTTTGGCTTGCCAGCCGACTGCAAAGAGCGGTAGTACCCGGATTCACTGACTTTCACAACCCGGCACATGGCATGAACGCAGAACCGCTCACGGCGCAGCGTGATGTACTCATACAACCGCTCCGGCTTTACCGTTTCCGGTCTTTGGCGAAAAAACCCAGCGCATCCTTGAGAATCTCATTGGCTTTCCGCAGCTCGGCGTTTTCCTTTATCAGCCGGCGTTCGTTCTCGGAAAGCGGCGCGTCGCGGCGAATGCCGCTGCCGACGAAGGCGTGATCTCCGAATACCTTTCGCTTCTGCCGCCACTCCGCCAGAGAGTAGTATGGAATACCCAGTTGTGCCGCCGCCTGCTTTACACCGATTTCATCGGACAGCTTGACCGCTTCTTCTTTGAACTCCTTGTCATATTTGCGCATCGCAAACACCACCTTGTCCTTTCCTTGATTCTATCACTTTTTGGGTGTTTGCTCTCTGCACTTCTATGATATCCCTCCATTTCAACGTCTTTTCTGAAGCAAACTTTCACAGATAGATGGATGAAGTAGGGCGTACGACATCTTTCTGAGATTCAGTGACAGAATATAACATATTACAATAAAAATTGAGGGATAATGTTAAACAGGCCAGAGTGGGAGGAACACAGGCGGGCCATCTGCCTCTAAAGCATAAAGCAGTGGGCCGTGGTTTGAATTCCCGCCGGGTCATAAAGATTTTCCCCAGAGCCGCAATGGCTCCGGGGATTTCTTCTGTTCTCATTGACCACAATGTTGGGCAACCTTATCCGGTAAAATCGGTCGTACAATCGATGTCCATTTTAGATTTAACAAGGTACTTTCCAGGCTCCACGTTTGGGAAAAGATAGAATCCGCTCTCGTTCGTCTCCTTCGTCGCCACAAGAACATGACCTTTCTCCTCCACCTTGTAAAGTGCCACGACAGCATTTGGAACGTGTTGTCCATAATAGTCTACTTTGCCGCTGATAGTTCCGTCTGCTGATGATACGTCGGGATATAGAATCAGATTCACACAGGATATTTCGTTTAGGGTTAATTCAAAGGATATTTTTTGCGGCAAAAAATATCCTTCTTTTGACGCTGATATCCAATATTTTTTTGGCTTCAGACCAAAAACTAGGAATTCACCGTCTGCATTTGTCTGCGTAAAAGCTTCACAAATCTCAGGTTTGTCGTAATCCGTTATCAGAATTTTGGCATTCGCCAGCTCCAAATTGACCTCGTTATACACAACGCCGTAAATGGTTGCAAGATTTACATAATTGGAAACTTCTAGCCAAATGAATATTGAGGCCGGTTTTCTTGACTCCAGCTTGAGTCTGTAAACTTTAGAAACTTTATATTCCACAGCCGTTGCAATGACTTTATATTCGCCCGGCGAAAAAATGTTTTCAAAAATGAATTTCCCTTTATTGTCGGTAACGGTATGCGCAATCGGCTTATTGCACCTGTCCAATACTTTTACCGTTGCTCCTTCAATCTGCCCATATTTCCCAGCAACACATCCCATCAAAACGGTGCATGGCTCTTTTGGCGCTTCTTTAAGCGAAAGGTCAACCGTCATTTCCTGTCTTGGACCGAGATTAAATTGTTCGGATCTCTGAAGCTGGTAAACATCTCTGATAGCCATAGGACAGGTATTCTATATTGCAGGAACGTCTGTCTGTGCAATTGCTTTGACGATATATTCACCTTCGGTGACATTGCCAAACAGATACCTTCCGCCGGTGTTTGTCCGGGCTATTTGGACGATTGTCTCAACACTGCCGACAACCGAATACAGGGCGACGAGGCAGTTGGCAATCGGCAGCAGCGTTGCCTGGTCGGTAATAATCCCGCTGACAGTACCAACATTCGCTGCTGTGTTAACCTGGAGAAACAGATCCAGCGGCTGGATATCGGTTCCGGTCAGCGTGATAATGGTACTTGCGCTCTGTTCATAACCTGTTTTATTGGCGACAACGACATAATCTCCAGTGACCAGCCTTGGCCCAAAATACTGTCCGCTGCTATTTGTAACCGTAGTCAATGCCAGCGTCTGAACTCCGGCAACGACTTGAAAAATGTTAACGGTTGCGTCTGCAATCGGCGTAAAGACCACCGCTTGTTTGATAAAACCATAAAGCGCGTTTTTGTCAACATCGGGATCGAGCGTCAGCTCAATATTGACGGTTGTCGGGCGACCTGCAGTAACTGAAAAAGGTATGGCATTAGGCGTCAAATACGTGAATTTTGTCGCGGTGATTTTATACGAGCCCGCAACGACTTCTGGGATCGTATATTTACCTTCAGCATTTGTCAAATCGTGCGCAATCGGGTGGTCATTGACATCGAATATTTTTACAGTGGCACCCTCGACAGGCGTGCCACCGGAAGTGACGGTACCTGTTACAACTCCTGCTGACGAAGCCGTGCTTGCGGTCAGCTGCAAACTTTCAGTGACCTCTTCTGTACCGGTTATCGGAAACTGCCCACTAGCTTTCAGGTTATATTTGTCAATAATAGGCATTTAGCATGCTCCTTCTTATTTTATAATAAAAATGGATCTGCCACGATCGTGGTCAATCCATAATATGTTTTATTGTCGAGGCGCTGTGACTCGATATTTGATCAATGAGGGACAGATCCTCTTTGACAAAAAAGCAGGCGATTAGGAATATATAGAAGAATACCCCCTAAGGCCTCCTGTCGAAACGTATTTCCTGCTCTTGCTGTCCCTCCAGCTCTGGATGCGCCAGATTGACCGTTGACACTGCCACCCCTGAAAGTACCGCAAGACACCGCTAAGAGGCGAAAATCCTATTCTGGTCATTAGGCAGAAAAACACAATGCCCATTTGCTTAGTCAAGGGGGAAAACGTGGCATCCCGGATCAACCGTGTTGGAAAATAGAGGTATACCGAGATGTGGTGCGGCATATGCACCTTTAAAGCTCTGGTGAGAAAGGCGAACTGAGCATGGTTATACAAGGCGGTGCGATCTGGTGCCGCCTGTTTTTTGTTGCGGCGTACTAGTATTTCAAATTACGGAAACTGTGTATTTTCTTTCTTTTATTTTATGAATTCCCGTTATCATAGGCCTATTTTTCGTTGTTATGAATATCGGCGCACCTAGAGAAGTCAAGAAGAGTGCAGAATGTGAACACCCAAAATCTGCGGCTTATGCGGCCAGGCCTCTGGCGGCCTGACGATACATGGCTGGCGGCAGGCCGCCGGGGTTGGCAGTATAGATTCGCCGGCGGTTATAGTAGGTCATGATGTACCGGAATACGATGCTCTTAACCTGTGCCATGGGCATCCGCTCCGTCCTGATTCGATAAAGTTTTTCTTTCTTCAGCGTAGCAAAAAAACTCTCCATCCGGGCGTTGTCATAGCAGCGGCCCGTGCCGCTCATACTTTGAACCGCGCCGTATTGCGCCAGCGCCTTTCGAAATGCGGAGCTGGTAAATTGGCTTCCGCGGTCACTGTGCAGGGTCATTCCATAGGCTCCCTGTACTTGGCAGGCAGACCGAAACGCCCGGATACACAGCTCCTTCTTCATGTTGTCATCCATAGCGAGACCGACGATCTCTCCGTTATAACAGTCCAGGACTGCCGCCATATACAACTTACCGTCCAGACACTGGATCTGCGTAATATCCGTCAGCCACTTCCGGTTGGGAGCGCCTGCGGTAAAATCTCGGCAAATCAGGTTCTCCGCTTTCTGCGCAGCCAAGTCTGCTTTTGTCAGACTGCTGGGGTGACGAGAAGAACGATGGAGCAGACCTCCACGCTTCATGGCCCTCCGCACGCTGCTTCGGCTTACCGCGATACCGCGCTGTGTAAGTGCCAGAAGAATTCGGCCAACACCATAATTGTCATTGTCCGGATTTTCATTATAAATCTCTCGTATTTTGACCAGAAGCAACTGCCACGGTTTTGGCTTGCCAGCCGACTGCAAAGAGCGGTAGTACCCGGATTCACTGACTTTCACAACCCGGCACATGGCATGAACGCAGAACCGCTCACGGCGCAGCGTGATGTACTCATACAACCGCTCCGGCTTTACCGTTTCCGGTCTTTGGCGAAAAAACCCAGCGCATCCTTGAGAATCTCATTGGCTTTCCGCAGCTCGGCGTTTTCCTTTATCAGCCGGCGTTCGTTCTCGGAAAGCGGCGCGTCGCGGCGAATGCCGCTGCCGACGAAGGCGTGATCTCCGAATACCTTTCGCTTCTGCCGCCACTCCGCCAGAGAGTAGTATGGAATACC
>Ga0183095_10915_pt3 | contig 14852 bp, 12 predicted proteins | sample BioMet4_FD_130346 | JGI IMG/M metagenome (GOLD analysis project Ga0183095, IMG submission 130346) | Microbial communities from bioreactor (seeded with sewage sludge) at LBNL, California, USA - Biofuel metagenome 4 (v2) (version 3) | ecosystem: Engineered > Bioreactor > Anaerobic > Unclassified ...
TTGTCGCTTCGTGGCGTGCGGTCTTTCAGGACCCGAGGATGCAGGCCTTGCTCGATAACTACGCGTATCGCATGGTCTATTTTGCCCATCCCTGCCTTGATGCATACATCGACAACATGCCGTTCCCGGCATACGTCGAAAGGCTGTCCAAGAAGAGTTGTTCCATCATGGATTTCATGCGGAAATCCAAGATCCTCATTACGGATTTCTCGTCCGTGGCCTTTGATATGGCCGCCAACAACAGCGCGATCCTCTATTATCAGACGGAAGAGAAGAACGACTACGCCACGGCGCAAAAATGGGAGAAGGGATTTTTCAACTACGAAGCAATGGGCTTTGGCCCTGTCTGCCGGAACCTGGAGGCACTGTTCCTGAACCTCGAAAAAGCCATGGCGGCGGATGGGGTCATGCCCCCCCTCTATGCCGCACGGGTGGACAAGACGTTTGCCTTCCGCGACAGGAACTGCTGCCAGAGAATCTACACTGCGATCAGTCAGGGCGGTTAGGGGGCTCAAAAAATGAAAAAAATACCTTTAAAGGAAGAGACGTGATACTCTGGGGATGGGCCTTCGGGTGCCACGTCTTTTTCCTCATGTTCACATAATACTCCTTCCGGGTCATCCCAAATCCAGCCTTTTCAAGCCGTTATCCTGCCAAGCCCGATCGAGGGCGTCCCGGGACGCCCTTCCGCGTGCTTCAGCCGCATACGAAAAGACGGATTCGTATGCGGGTCGCGCACGGCATAACCCTTTCGCCGCGTTTAGCGGAATCCAGTACCGTGGAGTATCTGTAGAGTACGAATCCGCTTGCCAAAAAAACGATGCCCAAAGCGGCTGTAAGGCCATCGGCGTGAAACGCATCGGGGGGGATAATAATCACGGGTAAACCCCCGGCTTTGCCGGGGGACTCCCAGAGTTTGACAGTTCCGGGAATGCGAAGCCTCCATCGCTTGAACCGCTCAAAGCTCAAGCAGACGGAGGCTTCCGTTGAACATCTACGAAACCCTAGACCGCTACACCCAACAGACCAGCCCAGATCTTCCGGTAGCCTTCTCCGGGAAACGGACGGGACGCTATCCCGGCTTTGATCTCTCCGGCCAGTATGGCATCGCTGTAAAATCTGGCCTGATTTGCCATCACGAACTCGATACGCAGCCACGCTGGGTAAGGCGTCGCGCCCTGTTACACACCCGCCCAGATTTTGGGGACGATCTCTGTCTGTTTTCTGTTGCCTTGCTCCCCAAACCCCATTTTTTGCAGCAAGACCGTATTGGTTTCCAAAAAATAATCATGCATTTCCTGTCGCAACTGTTGTGAAATAAGAGATGGGCACTGCCGTGTTTTAGGAAAATCGGCTTCAAAAAGCTTTCGGAATTTCCGAATGATTTTTGGATCTGTGACCTTTGCGTTGATGTCTCTAAAGAGTTCTAAGCCAAGGCGCGAAATGGAGTTGTTTCGCTTGGGCATATTCTTGTAAATTTGATCAAAGTAAGGGACCTCCATAAAATCGGAAAGAGCGGCTACCGGATTATATTCCGTGAAGAACAACTCAAACGGTAAGGCTTTTATCCGCTCCGCCCCAAAAACCCTCTCGTACGACTGGCTTAAAATTTTATTCCAATCAAAATTCTTCCACGGAACCACGTCCAAGAACCTCTCAAAACTAAAGCTCTGTCCGGTTTTAATTTCTTGTTGATACATTGATTCGTAAAAATTGGGCTGTGAACGAAAAAGAATAATTATATACTCGACTTTCGGGGATGCTCCAACAGTCCAAGTATCTTATAATACCCTAAAATAGCTGGAATTTATTCTTGAAAGACACTTCCTCTCCCCCTATACTGTTGTTACCACACACCAGCAAGAGAAAAAGGAAGTGCCCTCATGGAAGATACCGCGAACTCCGTGGCTCTGCAAGGTGACATTACACTGCCAGAAAGCAAGATAGCGGCCTTTTTTAGGCAGTTCAAAGTAATAAATCTTGCGGGACGGTGCGGAATCTCCAAAGCAAAAGGCGTGTCCACCAGGACCTTGCTTATGACACTCGTGTCCTTGCCGTTTCTTAGGCAAAACATTTATCGTGCGGTGGTCAACAACCAGCGTTGCGAAATAGGCAAGGACGCCGTTTATGACTTCCTCGCTTCCAGCCGGTTCAGTTGGCGGCGCTTCCTGCTCCAGTTGGCCCTCCAGGCCACGGCCATGCTTGATGCATTGACCCATGAGAACCGCGAGACCGTGCTTATCCTCGATGACACCACCATCGAACGGCCTAGAGCTAAAAAGGTCGAACTGCTCGCCAGGGTGTTTGATCACTGCGAGGGCCGCTTTCTCAAGGGATTTCGCATGCTGACCTTGGCTTGGTCCGACGGCGCGAGCCTCATCCCGCTCGATTTCGCCCTGCTGTCATCCACAGATCCCTGCAATCGCTACCAGAACGCGACCAAGGTTGTGGATCGGCGTTCCTGCGGGGCGATGCGGCGCAGGGAAGCCACCATGAAGTCAACCTCCCTGCTTGTCCCCATGCTTCGTCGCGTCCTGGCCGCCGGAACCAAGGCCCGCTACCTGCTCATGGACAGTTGGTTCGGCCTGCCCGCGATCATCAGCGCATTGTGTCCCTTGTTGCCGGTCATCTGCATGGTCAAGAGGACGCCCAAAATCCTTTACGGGTTCGGCGGCAAGCGCCTCACATTGGATGGCATTTACCGGGAACTGAAGAAACGTCGGGGCCGGGCCAAGGTGCTGGCCAGCGCTGTGATCACGCTCAATGGCGGTCAGAGCGCCCGCTTGGTCTTCGTCCGGGACCGCCGCAAGAAGGATTGGCTGGCGCTCTTGTCCACCGACTTGAGCCTGCCCGAGGCCGACGTGGTACGCATCTACGGCAAACGCTGGGACATCGAGGTCTTCTTCCGCACGGCCAAGCAGTTCCTGGGCCTGGAGAAAGGCTGCCAGGCCAGGGACTTCGACTCGCTCATCGCGCACGCGACCATCGTGCTCATGCGCTCCCTCATCCTGTCCGTTGAACAGAGGAGAAACCACGATCCTCGAACGCTCGGACTGCTCTTCCACGCCTGCTGCGAAGAGATGCAGGACCTGAGCTACCTGCAATCGCTCATGCGCATCCTGGAACTGACCCGGGACTGGATGAGCCAAAACAACTGCTGGCCAGAGCACTTCTATCAAGTCATGGCCGATGGCATCCTTGGTCAAGCGATCAACTTCTTGGGTCTCAAAGCCAATGTTTGTCAAAGAACACAACAGATTGCGGCTTAATGGGCAAGTCCGAAAGTCGAGCAACTCATTCAAACAATTCGGCATGGGTGCCCGCGCGAACAAAAACAATCAGGCTGCTGGAGGATGCTTCCGCGAGTCGGTAGACAAGCAGAAAATCTCCGCCGACGTGACATTCGCGATATCCCTCCCAATTGCCTACGAGTGGGTGATCGGACCATTCAGGTGCGAGCGGCCCGTCATTGGCAATCAGCAACAGCATGACTTCCTTGAGTCGCCGCATATCGTATCGGCCTGAACGCTCCAACCGCTTCCAATCTTTGAGGAAGGGCTTCGTATAATCGGCCGCCCTCGGCAGTGGAGCCCGTTTACTGCTGGTCGGCTTCTTCGATGGCATTGAACACTTCCTCAGCACTCTGGAAACGCGCGCGGCGAATCTTAACGATGTCCTCAGCTTCGGCCATCGCAGCGCGGGTCGTGGCATTCGGTGCCTTCAACTCGAACGGCAGCTGTTTCTCGGCGGCGACCCGCACCAGCAGGACGCGGACGGCGTCGGAAATGGAAAGGCCCATCGTGGCAAGAGTTTCCGCCGCCTGAGCCTTGACGTTTTCATCCACGCGGACGTGGACCATCGATGTGGCAGCCATGGCGACCTCCTTTTTCTGAGATACAATGTAACTCATCACCACAGGCAAGGCAACCCGATCTGTCAACGGATCTTCGAGGTGCTCTTCACGCAGGCCATACGTGTTCTCGTCCTTGGCGGATTAAGCCGTTATCTGAGTTATGATGGCGATGGGGGCCAGTCGTGTCCAAGACTGCTCCCCCGTCGAAGCCGATCCCATGGCCATGTCCCTCGCGCTCTGGATGCGCTCTCCTATCCCTCCTGTTTCTTTTCGGCACCGTTCAGGCTGCCTTGCTGGAGACAGGGAAGACCTGGCCGAGCTGCATGCTGGCGTTTCTCCGGCAGTATAAACAGGAAATTCCAGCTTTTTAACCAAGAGGAAGCTTGCCAAGAAATTTGGCCGAGACAGCTATTTAAAATATCTTTAATAATTCAAAATAATTATCCGTCAAGATATTTCTCGCTAGGCTGGCCGTAGGCTGGTCGTCTTGCTTCTCCTGCTTGAGCTCACCATTACACTCCGAGATATTTAGGGTAAATTTTTCTTGCCATATAAAGGAATTTCCTTCACATATTTCGCGTTGCCCACGGTTGCTGGCTGGCGACGGAGCCCCGGGTTGGCCAGCCAATGATGGAGGAAATATGCAGCTCACACAGGATGATATCGCTCAAGCTATGGATGCTACTTTATCCAAATTGTTAGCGCCGGTCGCTGAAATAGAAGTTCTCAGACGAAAAGAATTCTTGACCGAAGAGGAGGCGGCAAAACTTTTCTCCATGTCCGCCGCGACTCTAAAGACCAAGAGGTGTCGCGGTGGAGGGCCAAGCTACATCAAGGATGGTGGACGGGTTCTCTATTCCAGGAAGTCATTGCAGGCATACCTGGAAGGCAAACGCGTCAAGACGAATGAGCAGCCGTAGGGGGCTTGCCATTTTGGGCCATGACCTCCACGTGACTGATGGCCTTGCGTTTGGTGTCGGGACACAGGTGAGAATAACGTTTTGTCATTTCCAGGCTGGAATGTCCGACAAGTTCTCCGATGGTGTACAGGGGAACTCCCCGAATCGCCAGCCAACTGCAGAAGGTGTGTCTTAGCGTATGGAATACGACCTTCTGCCTGCGATCCGTCAGGCCGTCGTTGAATCCGAGGGCCTTGACTACCTTGGCGAACGTGTTGCTGGTGTCGGTCACACGCAATGGATTGCCTTCCCCGGAGCAGAAAAGCAGACCAGCTGGGGTGACAGGCATGACACCCTCGAATACCGGCGCGACGGCATCGGTCATGTGGGCCATGCGCGTGCCAGCTTTGGCATCGCGCACGTGGATGACTCTGGATGGCAGATCGATGTCGCTGCCGCGCAGGGACAGAATCTCCCCGATCCGCATGCCGGTATGCAGGCTGATCATGGCCATGCGCCACCAGGACGGGCTTCTGGTTTTCAGGGCGTCGAGCAGTCGTTCCGCCTCGTCCGGCCTCAGGTATCGGATGCGGGCGTTGTCGGCGCGGGGCATCTTGAGTCCGTCGGTCGGCACAGTGCCCGAGTAGAGATTCCAGGAGATGAGTTTGCGATAGATGCGGCGGATATCTCCCAGGATGAGGCGGGTGCTCGCCGGGGCCAGCCCCTTGCCGAGCAGTTCTTGTTTGAAGGTTTCCAGGTCCAAAGGCGTGATCCGATCCAGGGGAGTGGAACTGAAGCGTGGGGCAATGTGGCAGGTATACCGACTCTCTTCGTCGCGGGGGTGGGCCAAGTTGGGCAACCACTTCTCCTTGAAGATGGTCCAGGCGTCGCCCATGGTCATGGCGGTTTTGCGTGTTGGGATCACCTTACCGTTTCGAACGACTTGCACACGCTCCGATCGTTTCTCGTTGGCAAATTGGGCAGTGAATCCTTCGGACTTCCAGCCAATTTTTTCCCAGACCTTGCGGCCGTCGGCGGTTTTGTATGTGATGTCGAAACAGACATCGGCCTTCCCGTCGCGTGGGTTTCGGCGAGTTTCGCTCTTTCGTTGGTAGACGCCCGTGAACTTTGTGCGCTCTCTTTGTCCGGCCATTTTTGCTACCCTATTGATACCCTGAGATGGAAAGTAGCTACCTTATTGCTACCTAAGAGCGCAACCCCTCGCCACGCAGGACAACATATAACTACCAGCAATTATGTGATTTTCAATCTAAAGCAAAAGCAAGCAACTTCCTACAATGGCTATAGCAACTTATTCGTAATCAGCAGGTCAGGAGTTCGAGTCTCCTCGCTGGCTCCAGATTTCAAGGGGTTAGGACCATGGTCCTGGCCCCTTTTTCATTTTTCAGCGGGTCGACCTGTTGGCTCCTTTGGCTGATGGAATTGGTCTGGTATCCCACGGCCCGTGGCTTCTGGGTGTCTCGGCCCGCTTCGTCAAAGATTGTTCATAAAGTTCAATGTGTTGAATCGTGCCCGTCTCGTCTGACAGACTTGCTGCAACTTTATCTCGTTATATCAAGATATTGACACTTTCCGTCGCAAAGTATGGAGGGCGGATGGTCCGTCGCGGGATGGGAGCATGTTTCGTCTGGGTGTGGGACCAGTGGCTGGGTGAAGTCTGCCGATGTTGGAATTTCTTCGTGCGGCCCGGTCTTTCCACTTGTCATCTTGGTAGAATCATTGATAAACGAATATCAATTTTCGACGAATTACTACTCTTCTCAAGGTTTTTTCCGATAGTTGTTCATTTAAGAGGAATTGACATGAATAAAAAATTTTTGGTCAGCAGTCTATGTATCATTACTGCATTAATGATTTTATCGTTCTGGTGGCAAAGGAGTCATGGCTGGAAGAACGTTGTTATCAATGAAGTAAAAAGCAGGCTTATCGACCCTGAATCTCTACAAATTGAATTTTTAGGTTTTTTAAGTAACTATAAAAATACCGGTTGTGCAATAATTAATACGAAAAATAGCTTTGGTGGTTACACGGGAAGAAAGCTAATGTCTTTTTCGCTTAATAATGACAGAACAAACGCCACAATCAATATAGACGATTCCGAAGCGAAGTCAGTATGTTCTTTAGTATGTAACCATGTATTTTGACAATAAAAAGTTTTTCGAACATCTATCACCTTCAATAGCTTCAGGGCAAAGGGTAAAAAAGCAAAACAGCTTGCTAAAAGAAAATTTATTATTGTAGATTTACATAGGGTCACTCAAGGCGTAACATCGAAAGTCCAACCCGTGGGGGATGAAGCATCTGGACGCCCAGAACCGGCTTGCCCAAACGTAACATCGGTCGCGGATGGATATTTTTAAACCATATGAAACCGAGGGTTAAAGGTGAAGATTATGAGTAACCATAGTGATGGAGAGCGTGATGGGGATGGTGTTTGGAGCGACAATAATGGATGGATTCCCGACGATGTCCCTTTTGAAGATTCAGATGGTAATTATATAGAAATGGATGTCCCCGATGACGCTGTTGGTTCCGACAGCGATGGCGACTGATCCCATCTTATCATCTTGAATTTTTCAATCTCCGAAGAAAATTGGCTGGGTAGAAGTACCACTGCATGCAGTTTGCCTGTGAAAAATAGGGACAATGGATGGGCTGTCGCGAGATGGGCTGTCAGGTTAGAGTTATCGGGAAAAGATGGATCTTCTTAAACCGATGGGAGTACTCATTGGAGAAATCAAAGCGTCTGTCTGGCCAGCTTTATCAACCGCTAGGTGCGGCTGTCTTCGTGGGAACTGCTGATCGCCTGGATAGCTTGAATGAAAAGGGATAGATGCATGAAAATATTGTTTGGAGTAATAATTGTTGTCATATTTTCGTCTACACTTTCGTTCGCACAAGGAAACGTCAATCCTTCAGATATGGCTCAAGCGCAGTCATTTGTGGCATCAATTCCTAAAGTATGTGGCAGCAATGTGGACACGCATAGCGATGGTTCTGTAGTTGTGACTTATTCGTGTCCAGGCAAAAGTGGTGGAGTTGCCACAGGGACTATTTATGTCAAAGATGGTAAAATAACAAAAATTTATTAAGTTTATAACACAACACTTAAGCGTTTTATTTGTGGCGAAAGGTGTTTTTTGCTTTTTATATTTGAATATTGCTTATTAATTCACATTAAAAACGGGTTTGTGATATGAGACGCATATGCTTGCTTTTGTTTGTAACAATTTTTATGGGGTGTGGCCATTGGATTCCTCCAAAAGGCATGTCTCTTGAACAAGCAAGAATAGAAGAGTTCAATTGCAAATACATGTCAAAATCTATGAACCATGAACACGGACTTATAAACACTTTGGTCACCGCGGAAGACTATACTAGCTGTATGCGGTCAAGAGGATTTATTTTTGTGTCTAACAGTTCACAACGTGGCGATACACAAAATCAAAACCACGTAAATACACAAACGGTATCGGCCACTCCAGAAATGCAGAATGTTGTGGCAAGTACTAGCAACGTACAAAAGCAGGTATCTGGTTCGATTGATATAAAGGAGGTGTTGACGAAGTCTGAATATTTTAAAAGGTTTTACGCCATCGAAAAGGGAAAAATGAGAGGGGCGAAATCTGCTGCATATAACTTGGCCCTGCTTGAAATTAAACGCCTTGCTGTCGTTTTTTGCAAGTCTCGGAATTATGCATTTCTTTCGATATGGGGAGAGAGTAAGGACAATTACGACATGGGGTATGTTTGCCTCCCTGAAAAGCCTACAAATTCAAAGACTCCAAACATACATGATGTTGGTGATGCGACATTTTATTTTACGTCGTATGTTGATCGAGAATTTGAGCAGGGAAAAATTTGATCGCTACATTGGAAAGCAAGTGCACCACCTCAAAGGAGAAAAATAGCTAGACAATTATTCGGAAACAACAAACTTCTATTGCCTTAGCTTAATTTTTCATTGCAAGTTTTCCATGCAACTGCAGACTTCTAATGGTACGCATTCCATTTTTTTGAAAAATACATGCCGCCTCTTACCTGTGTTGGCCATAAATTTCAGGAGAAAAATTTATGAAATCTATTTGTATAGCAATTTTTGCTTTAATACTCAGTGTTAACTTTTCATTCGCACAAAGACCGAAATATACCACTGAACAGGCTGCGATGGCTTTTGAAATGCACCTGGAGCTTATGGTTTCTGGTATTATCAAAGACGAAAAAAGAGACGATATTTGGGTCGTATTATTTAAAGAGCACATATGGAAAAAATTTAAAGAAGACCAAAAAAAGAATATAGTCATTTGTTTTTACATATGCGCAGACCAAGTAAATAAAAATCTATCTCATTTAGAAATCAGAGGGATGGCAAATCACAAAATGCTCGCAAGTGCTGACTTCGATGAAGGGGAGAATAATATACTGTATAAAATTATGGAGTAGTAATAAACTAACCAAAGATAATCCGCAAAATTGACAAAAAACAGCTATGCATAATTTTTGTCCCTTTCCCCAGCCAACACTGCGCCAACGGATTTTGTTGGCGCCCTGAAGGAGCAGTACGAGGGTTCGCAGAAGCGGACCAGCATGAGCACCCGGAAAAGGGAGCTTGTTTTTTTCAAGAGGCCGCCCCACCCATCGCCTTTTTGCTCCTGCAAGAGTTTTTCTCCGCGACTTACCTCATGGGTGTACGGGGGAAAAGGTCGGCCCGCCTCGTCAAAAATTGTTCATAGAGTTCGATGTGTTGAATCGTGCCCGCCTTACTGGAGGGGTTCGCTACAATTTTATCACGCCATATCAGCACGTTAATACTTTCCGCCGCAGAGTATGGAGGTGCGGGGAACCCGTCGCAGGTGGGGTAAAAAAATGCTCCTGTACGCGCAACAGTCGGGGCAGGTTGCGGGCTTACTTGGCCAGACGAGCTTAGCTACTGTAGGGGTTCAAAAATCTGTCAAATAAAGTATTTGTTGTTGCAAAAATAGATTTAAAGATGCAATATTGCAAGAAAATTACCAAAAACGCTCCGCAAAAGTTTTCACATAAACCAACATATTGAAATAACAATAAATTTATTGAAGGCATCCCTGTCTTTCTTGATTTTGTCAAAAGTATAAACACTTACAATGAAACTTACCTTGATTGATGCCAACTTCAACAGCCTATCAACACCATCTAGCTACTGCGTCTCAGTTAAACACCAAACTCTTAATTCAAATACAGATTCCTAATATGCTTAAACACAAAAAAGCACAGAGCAAAAAACAACTTGCAATAATAAGGAGTACAACGGCCCTTATCTATTTCTTTACATCATTGTGGCTTTATAAGCTATCAGCTACAAAAGATATTACCCATGACTTATATCTTTTCACCGCGATCTTATTTTTGATCATAACGACATCAACACTAGTACCTTTGGCCATATCTTTTTTCAAAGTGGCCAGTGCGGTAAAAATTACAAAGGCCACTAATATCATAAATTTAATTGCCATATTTTTTGCCACACTTAACATCTCTATCACTAGCAACAACAAAGGCGACATCAGTTTCCTGGCAGGATTTTTCTTTGCAAATATGTCAATTCAATTTCTACTTATTTATAATGAGAAACACTTAGCATGTAGACAACAAACCAACAAAATAGATCAAGTATGACTCCATAAATATAAAAAATCAGACATTTATTTTTTGTTATATAGGTCGCAAAAAAAATAGCATACAAAAAAACTATTTAGGTACGCTTACAACATCTCCGTCGATTGATAAAGGATTTATTATTGAAAAAATTGAAGGTGTCATCCCCTGAACTTGAAGGAGTTCTTCGCCGGTTTTATAAGGCCCATGCGCCTCTCTAAATCGAACAATCTCAACAGCCAAATCTTTTGTTATTATACCACCGCCTTCCACCGTAACCAGATCAGTGGCTGGCGATTTATTGAAACTAATCAATGGATGATATACAAGGCTATAGGCAAAATTTATGGGGAAAAAATTTAAGATCATCACTACACTTAAAAAAATTTTTTTTGTCAGAAGAAACATGGCTGGTTTTACCTTGCTTGAAATCATTGCCGTTTTGGCACTGTTGGGGATATTAGCTATTGTTGCCATTCCACGATACACATCTTTAGGAATCGATGCCATCTCTGATTCTGATATACTTATCGCATCTACTCGTCAAGCACAAATGAGAGCAATGGGGGACATATCTTCCGCCAACTGGAAAATTATTGTAGCCGACAAAACAGTTAACATACAAAACGGAACATCAGTACTGTATTCAAATTCCCTTACCAACACTACGTCAGGGTTTAGCATAGCGTTCGACAACAAAGGTCGAGTAAGCACAACAACTGGTTCAATACCTTTTACGATTGATACAGAAACTGGCTATATCCCATGAAAACAAAAACATGCCGTGGCTTTTCACTCATAGAAGTAATCATCGTATGCGTACTTTTGGCCATAATGGCCGTCATGTTTTTACCATTATTCAAATCAGGGATCACAGATAGCTACCTCCCTATTGCCCGTTTAAATTCGTCTATGAATGTCAACGCGGCAATGTCATCAATAGTCTCTGATTACGAAAATAATGCCTGCTGCAATACAAAAACATCAGCTGCATTAGCCTCACTAAAAAGCAGAGTTGACAATTTTTCAAGTTATTACGAGACACAATGTGAAACGTGTACAGCCGCAACGACTTATCCATATACCATTGGGTCTCTCACAGACGCCCTCTTAGTCACGATCACGAATTCTGAAACAAAAGAGAGCATCGCGCATGTCTTTACCGTACAACAATAGACATCTTTACAAGGTGCAATACGGATTTACTCTTTTTGAACTATTATGCGCATTAGTCATTATTGGCATCATATCAATATTCACAATCAATGGCTTTATTAACTGCATAAAAGGATATAATTTTGGACGCTCTGTATCGCATATAGAAGAAAAGACACAACTCGCATTAATGAGGATGATTTTAGAATTTAGTGACATCAACACTTCTTCAATGCCTTCCACTACAACGAATTCAATTACATATGAGAGCTCTGACGGAACGAGCCATAGCATAACATTAACTGGAACTAACATTATGTATGACACTCATATACTTTGCGATAATGTCTCTTCTTTTACCCCATCATATACAGATTCAAGCAAACTTATCACGATATCTTTAGTCGTTACGCTGGAAAATAACATACAAAAAACATTTTCAACCGAAACCATGCGCCCCTAATTTAAATTATGGAAAAAAGAACCAATCAATTTGGATTTAGTTTGATATTTGTCATAGTATCAATTGCATCTCTTTCTTTAATTTCTATTGGGATCCAAAAACTATTTTCCACGTCTATCATAAATGAGCTTGCTGCGACTGGCATCAACAAGGCAAGATACCTGTCTGATTCTGGCATTAATTATGTCCAATCTTTAAACTATAAATTTGAGAACACTTCCGGGAAAACACTTGATGATTTAATCACCGACCTAGGAACAACTGATAGCCCAAAAAAATACACTGTATCTACTGGTCTATTTGAAATATCTTCAGCCATCACAGATGCATCAACAAATAAATTCCAAGTCATAGTAACAGGAATATCTGACACATCGACTACACCTTATAAACATCAAAGAACAGTAACTTTGCAATTCAATAGTGTTCAAAGCGACAAAGGGATATGGTATCAATCTTTTGAACCTTCAACTGTAAGCGGTTCAACAATTACCGACTTATGGAACAATTTAACAGGCACGATAATTGGAAAAGCAAGTGTAAATGCTACTGGCGTAATTGGAAAAGCTTTGGAGACAAGTGGATCTGGATGCCAAAGCGTTAGCATGTCATACACAAATGCTCTCAACTGGACACCGGCAGGGACAATCATGCTATGGATCAAAATTGATAAATTTTATGATTGGGCTGGCGTTCTTCACAAAGGAGACAGTTCACACCCCAATAGCCCATATGGAGTTTTTGACGATGAAGTTTGGTCTCTACAATTTTCTCAAAATGGTTATTTAAAAACAATTGGACTAGAAAATTCAAAAAACGACAATGGGCAAAAACGTCTTCTTTTTGCATTAATCAAATCAAACACTGAAGTAGCTTTTTTGGCAACCAACACTATCTTTACAACAAATACATGGCATCATGTCGCTGTAACATATAATTCTGATGGGATGCATTTTTATATCAATGGCTACCTTGACTCTAGCACAACAAGCTATGTTGTTCCTCGACAAAATACCTCTAGCATAACAATAGGTGCGCAAACTAGCACTGGCAGTTGTTATACACTCGACGGGAAAATTGATGAAGTCCAAGCATGGGGTCGAGTCCTTTCCTTATCAAGCACAAACTTATCTGAAGAAACTATAGAGAAAGAATATTGTCGAGGCGCGCAATCGCTAAATATAGACACAACAAGATGCAAAAAATATTCATACTGATGATAGATATAATGAGTGTCCCGAAACCTATGTAAACGCTCCTGGTTGATCGAAAACAGAGCGTAAAAGACCCACGCCCCCCATTCTCTCGATGGAGGACGTGGGCCTATTCGCAAGATAGTCCTGTAAAACTAGCTAGTTAAATCACCTCAAGGGTGATCTTACCCGCTTCAGGAGCAGAAAACCTGAAGCATTCCCCTTCGTTGAAACCGTAACTCTTCAGCAGGGCTGCACTGAGGTGGATTCCATTCTTCCCAAACTTCGGGGCACCAGCGACAGCCCGTTCCTCCATGCCCTCGATCTTATAAAACTGCTCATCAATCTGGATCAACCGAGCTAGAAAAGATTTCAACATCGGCTTCTTGATGTCAAAAGCATCCATGATCTGCTGGGCGTTTTTACCTTCATTGACCATGGTTCGGAATTGATCTACATGGAATTTCGATTCACGGGGCATGAGTATCTCCTTGAGTTTCTTTGTTGATGGAATTGACGGATTATATCTTAATTGATTTTCCTGTCAACTCGTTGTCTTCCATTTTACCGAATAAAAAATCTACCTTATTTGAAAACCCCCCCTGGATTTGTGGATGCTTTTTTGCGTTCACTCCGTTTGATATTAAATATTAGCTTTATGTCCAAAAATAAGTTGTTTTTTTGAAGAGTAGTTACTTATATTTTGCTGGTAGATTTTCATCCCGGTTGGCCATGGATTTCAAATGCGCTTTTTCAAAGAAATTTAGACTCATGTCGCTCCCCACAATCAATTGACTAAAACTAGAGGCTGCTGGAGCAGTACAGAGTGCAAAATTGTGTATAAATATCATATTTTGTCATTTTGCTAATTACTGCCATTGTTTTCCTTTTCGGCATCCCAGATAAGTTTAACAGGATGTTTTGGAGTAATATGGCCATCTACAGATATCTGGCAGGTCGGACAACAACATAAGCAAGCTCCAGAAGATGATTGAAAATCAGTTCAACCCGCTTCTTGGAGAAAAGATTGTCAACAATATGACTTATCTTGACGACATGGTTCCATTTATAAAATTCTTCATGTCTACGAATGGTAATCATGGCCGCCCAAGAGCACAGCCAACCATCAATCGCTATGGTGACTACGTCAATGCGATCTTCAATTTCGGCGTCACAACAGGATTGACAAATGTTAATCCTATGCATGGGAGACGTAAGTCAAAAGAAAAGCCGCGTGAAATACAACTGACGATTGAAGATGTCAAAAGGATCATGGATAATGCTGAAGAGCATATCAAATGGGCCATGGAAGTCTGTTTCAATCTTGGCACTCGGCCCGGTGAATCGGAACTTCTTGCCTTGAAATGGAAAGATATCAACTTTGAACAAGGGACGGCTCGGATTTATGCGACAAAGACAAGATCTTATAGAACCGTTCCTATCAGCGCAAGTCTGCTTGAAAAGATGAAGTGCAAAAAATCAGAATCACAATCAGGTTATGTTGTAGAGTATCGCGGGAAGAACATTGGCATGATCAGAAAGGGATTTCGCATGGCATGCAGACGAGCAGGAATTACTTACCCTGTCAGAATGTATGACCTGAGACATCTCTTTGCAACTGTCATGTTAAGCAA
>Ga0183095_11560_pt1 | contig 14786 bp, 14 predicted proteins | sample BioMet4_FD_130346 | JGI IMG/M metagenome (GOLD analysis project Ga0183095, IMG submission 130346) | Microbial communities from bioreactor (seeded with sewage sludge) at LBNL, California, USA - Biofuel metagenome 4 (v2) (version 3) | ecosystem: Engineered > Bioreactor > Anaerobic > Unclassified ...
TTAGAAGATTTATTTAAAATCATCAGATTTCAGTTTGCCATGAACTTCATCCGATACATAGGCCACCGTGACTTCTGTATTTCCATACATACGGGCTAGATTACATCTCAACCTTTCCCTTGTCTGGGTTACTCCATAAACAAGTTGGTCATCCTTGGGAAGAAAGATTCGAGGAGAACGGCGATTTTTCTTGTAAAGTCCCCAAGTAATGTTTATTTTTTGATTTGATGTCCTTTCAAGTAAAGACACCTCCTAGGTCCATATCCTAGGACTGGATTTGAAATCTACAAAGCACCCATGGCGTTATGTAAATTGCAAAGTTTTTTTCTATAGTTTATTCACCTTTGTTAAATATCTATTTCAATTTTTTGAAAAGAACAGGAATATTTCTCAAATGGGTTATTAGATAATGGCTATGGGAGGTTGGTGCAGGTATATTTTATAGGGGTAATAGGGGCTTTACTTTAAAAGGAACTATAGGGAGTTTAGAATTTAAAAAAATATATTTTGAAGTTTAAAAACAAGTTTATTCACTTTGTTTAAAAACATATTTTCAACTATCTGTAACTTTTACCTGTAAAATGGGAAGGAATTCTAATCTGTAAAACTAACAGGAATATTTCTCAAATGGGTTATTAGATAATGGCTATGGGAGGTTGGTGTAGGTATATTTTATAGGGTAATAGGAGCTTTACTTTAAAAGAAACTAAAAGCTATTTTTTAAATTTAAAAAATTAATTTAATCTATTTTAAAAAACATTACTGTATGTCTAGAGAGTCTATCAACGTTTGATATCTATAGAGAGTAGGAGTGCTTAACTTTGTTAACTTAGATAGCTCGTTCATTGAAACTTGGATTCCATTTGAAGTTAAGAACTGCATGGCAGTTGTTATTTTTTCTTTGGTTTTAGATTTTCTAGCTTCATGTGTATATTTAGCTCCCTGTTGCTGACGTAATTTTACTTCTTCAGTAAATCCAAGTGAACTTTTGTCAGTATCTATAGCTAAAAAGTTCATTGCTCCACGATTCTTGGTGAAGTTGCTAAAGTTCGGATCATTTCTTTTGCTCCAAGTCCACTTTGCTATTGATCGTGCGATTGAATTGATTTCAGATGGATAAAATTCATGATTTTTCTTTATATGTGCTAGGTATCGAGAGTGGAAGTCGTTGCAAAGCTGATGGACTGCGGCGTTAAACTGGTCATAACAAGAAAATTTCTTTACAATTCTATATGCATGCTTTCTACATGAATCAAACATAGTCATATGTCTACTATTTGGATCGATGTCTAGGATTTCAAAATTTTCAGCGTTATGACAACAGAACTCGTTAAGATACTGAAGGTCATACGTTTTATCGGCACAGAAAACTTTCCATCTTTTCAAATTCCCATTGTAAGATTTTAGAAAAGGATTCTTCGTATTGAAACCAGCATAGCCTTTATCTCCCTTCATTCTACAACGCAAACCTTCTCGAACGGAGTTGTAAAATCTTATAGCTTTGTAACTAACGCGACTATTTCTGTTTTCAATTGGCAGAAGAATGGGCACCGTAAGTTCATAATGTAGGGTTGTATGTGAATTTTCGTTATTCACGATGGTTATTGTTGGTTCGGGGAGTCCTTCATCTATCCAAACGTTGGCAGCGCATTCATAATCGAGATCAAAGCTAAGATAATGTCTTCTGTGACTAGGAAGTTCTATGTATGCTGCTTTTTCTATGATATTTTCTTTCTTGTTGATATACAGAAGCTCTTTTTCGTGTCCCCATCGTGGTTTGTTAGACAAGTAGCTATAAAACCTTATCAGTGGCAACGGTGTTTCTTCGAACATAGCAGTCTCCTTTGTTTATGTCACCTCCAATAATATCTGTAACTTTTTGAGCATTTGATAACTTTCCAAAGAAGTGTCACATTGACGCTGCCGTTAGAGTGGATAATATTTTGATTGATTTTGTATTTATTGTTGCACCTAATTTTTACGATAGGTTGGGGGTAATGCTGATGTAATATATGCCTTAGGAAAAAGTTCAAGATTTTATTTTTGATATCTTCTGTGAAGAAGGATCAATATCCTATCAGCTATGAACAGTTGAAGTGACATCCACCTGCAAGATTTTGTTGGTTGCAACGATTGCAACTTGTCGCAAGATTTGAATTTGCAGCAAAAAATCTAAAGATTTTAATTTGTTACTGCTGATTTTCAGCTGCAATTGCAAGTTTGCGGGTTGCAACTGTAACCGTTTAAAATCTTTCAGGTTCAACTGCAAAAATTTGGTTATATATTAGAGGGGGGTTGCTATACGCAACCCCACCTTTCCTCACAATGTTTAACATTGATGTTGGTGAAGGAACTTTCCATTTAAAAGAAACGAAAGGGACTTTTAACAACATTTTGAACAAAATTATCTTGTTTTTCTAAATTAAAAACAAGTTTATAAAAAGCTGTGTTTTCGATGAGGCATAACTTTATGGTAAAAAAACAAGTGAAACTTGGCGTGAAGTAGCTGTTTCTTTGCTGGCTAGTGATGGAACTTTGTAGCTATAGCATAAGAAACTTTATTTTTCAACATAAAATAATCATATTATTTTTTTACTAAAAGTTCTTCTTCTCTTGTGGTCTATTGGCATCAACGTTGATGTTATAGATATTATTTTAAGCAAGAGTTTTGAATACAAAATATATGCGATGGGGGTCACCCGAGTTTTATATTCCAGAGGGGTGCGTATCTGTCGCATCTAATGTCCATGGGATCAACAGGATTAACGGATAGACCTATTGAGGCTAGTTGGGAATCCAGTCCTAGACGTCTATGGGACAGGCCCTGGCCGAGGTTCAGCACTAATGGTGCAGCATGACCACATGGACGGCGCCGTTGATCAAGGCAAGGCGTGTTTTGCCACCCCCTTGGCCAACAGTGACGATGCCACCGGGTAGAAACTGGGCGCATAGTGCATCCCTGCTTAAAAAGCTGTATTATCCTAGTGAAATTTCTCGATCTGGTTGTCTCCGTTGCCAAATCTCTTGGTGGAATTCAAAAAATTCCCCAACTGGTTGGGAATTTTGGGGAATATTCGAGCAAGTTATCAAAGAAGTGTTTGAGCGAAATTTAATGAGAGAAAATACGCATACGACGATTCGGCCATGTATGATGGGAATTACCAACATTTCTTCAACTGGTTGGAATTTTTTTGGATTAGTGCATGATAGTCGTGGAAATAAATTTGTTTTGGTATAGAAAAGTCAGGAATATGGGGAATTATACGTTTTATATTTACTTTTACAGATGCTAGGTAAAGGAATGATAGGGTGTTTTGTTGATTATCTGAAGAATTTATATCTATTATAGTTTGTCAAAAAATAACTTTACCATTTCGAAGTAACAATCAAGAGGATACTGAATATCATAATAATTCACACAAGGGTACCCTAGTTACTTGTGCAGTGAATATATCTGACACTGTTGTTCTGCCATACCATTGATACAAATCCTATTCGTACAATTTTGTTTAATATTTTAGTATTGATCACGGTGGTGTGGTTTTCAGTATAGGTTTTCCCCAAACTTACCCAACTGGTTAGTGTTTTTTGTAGATGGTTAATGAAATTAAACAAGCATAAATACATCGCACGTTATAAAATAAACAAGGATAGTAATTAAGCGTTCAAATGGTGAAGTGAAAGGTTATGAATCTTGGACTGGCTGTTTTGATGTTGGGTTATCCTCAGGGGGTATTGTCTCATTGAGCATATCGTCAATCATACGATCTATATCATTGCCTGTATAGTTATCCATTGGATATTTAAGCTCAACACCTTTTTCATGCCATTCATTTAAATATTTTTCAAGCCATACAAAGTACATACTATTGATGAATGTACGGTAATTAGAGTCAACAACAAGCCATTCTATTTCGCAATGACAGACTTCTTCGACAAATATCAAAAACTTTTTAAATAGCTTGTGATTTAGGTAAAAATTATCATTTTGGATGCCATTCTTGTCCCAGTATCGGAATGATAATGGACGATCTTTTTGGGTATCGTTATCAAATGCTACGCATCGTCCAGCCTTTGTCCACTGTGCATGTGAAGAACAATCTGAAGAACATATTGGTAATCTTTTTAATCTGTCCGCGCTCCCTATTTTGAAAGCGTGAACACTTATTCCAGCTAAAACCAAGTCTTCAACTACTTTATCGAAATTTGAATCGTTAAGGACACTAGAACCCATAGCAACAAATGGATATTTTTTAACCTGTTCAATATGAAAGTTTACAATATCTGAATTGAGGAGGTGGATTACAGGGACTGGTTTAAAACCTCTATCTTCAAGTATTTTGAGATTTTTGTCATTTCTATTTCCAAAAGCATCTCTACTCTTTTCCTCGAAATCTTCATCGTAGTTAAAATAGAATTTAAACATGTCAGCGTGTTTTTCAAGGAATCTAGAGTAATCGTCAAGAGTATGGTTGACATTTTCATTGTAGAATTTGGAATATACGCCGGAATCGAGTCCGGCAGTTTCTATAAAAGGTGAAAAATCTCTAAGTATATCGATGGTCTCTTTGTCTCCAAGTGAGAAGGATCGCAATAGGTTGATTTTCACATGCGGACAGTGTTGAGCAATCAGTTCAAATGTTTTGATGTTTAAAGATGATTGGTATATTTTCATAGTTCAAACTCTTCCCAATTGTGTTTCCAAAATTCTTTTAGGTCATCAGCTAAAGAGATCAGGCTTAGAAGCGCCGCACCTGTAATGAATGGAGGATAATCGGGAATTACTTTATTTAAAAGGATATCCTCCATAATGCCTTGAAGTTTAAGGCAGGTTTCGTCAAATAAGTTCCATGATGGAGCTAAATCTGGTTCCGTGTATGTCATGCCTTCTGGTGATTGAATATTATTCTTTGCTATCAACGTATTAACAATGCCCTTGAACGATACACCACTTTTAACGCCATTTATTATTTTTTTTTGTATTTCTTTAGGTATAGTCTTTGGAAAAGCATTTGTCAATTTTTCTAGAGGAGCATCACTGATACTATCGCGAATCGGCGACAGAGTTGTTGCATTTAGATATTTTTTGAATATGAATCCAAAATCTTCGTTCAAACTGTTCTCAAGAGTAAATTTGTATGCACTACTTCCTAATAATGTTCCTATAGGGTCGGTTGTCTTTATATTTCTAACAAGTGGTTGTAACTGTATAAGTCTATTTATTCCGAGAAAGAACCATCTCTCGACAAGAGGTATTTCAGCAATTCTCATCCTGTAGCGTTTTGTTTCTGAGCTAATTTTCTTTTTAAAAAGAAGAGCGTCAAATTCCTCTTGGATTTTTCTTTTCTCTGTTTGAGTTTTCAGTCGCGACTGTTGGTGTTTTAAAGTTTTTTTAAAAGAATTTAATATCTTGCCAAGCATAATGGACCCGTAGGCATAAAAGGCTTCATCCTTTTTTTGCAATGAATCAATCATGGAGTCAAAATATTCATATTCGTGGGCAGCACCACGGAAGTCAAAATTATCACTGGTTCCGTAGTTCTCGACAGAATAGACAAGATTTAAAAGCTTGGTCTGAGTATTTGCCTCGAAGTGATTACTTTTAAATCGTTCAGAGATAAAGTTCTGAAGATTTTGCTGTAATCCCAGCTCAATGACTGTGTTAGCATTTTCGACTATAGTTTCTTGATAAATAAGTTCTTTTTCAAATTCTTCTTGTGTACTGGTTTGTGTCGAAATTGTTATTTTTGCTTGATAAGTCTGAGGGTTTGTTTTGTGGTTATTTTTAGCTCTTCTTTTAGATTTATGCAGGACGTAGCTGTTAACTGTAAATGCAGGTGAAATATTCCCATTCAAACTGTCTAGCAAATTCTTACATTTTTCAACAATGAGGCTGGCGAAATCATCTGTTGGATGATTATGTGCTCGATCGTCGTTGAAGTATAGTTTGAATGACTTGCATGAACCGTAACCATCGAGAGTAGAAATTTGATTTAATTCTGTCGGAATGTCTCCAAAGTAATCTTGAAATGATCTCTCAGTAGCTAAATTATTTGGTATGGCATGTAATATATTAAGTTCGAATGCATTGTTATCGAATGAAATGTTGGCGGAATGGAGGTCAACTGTCTTCTTGCTATTGTCACTAAACGTTTCGCCGTTAACAAGAATAGCACTTATCTCGTTTTGGTTACGGTCATTGCTACAGGAGGTTGTGATTTTTTCATAGGTGATTGCGTTTAAGCTTTCCAAAATTATCAAGATACAGTTTTTCTTTTCGTCGTTGTATTCTCCAAGGATCTTTAAGATGGGGCTCAAGAATTCTATAAATGCATCAGAATTAATATCTAATGCGGACAAATCATGCGCGTTCAATAGACTTGAAGAAAATTTTTCATTGATAATAGCTTTGCAAGAATAGTTATTACTCATTATTTCAGCTAGTTGCCCAGCAAACGCTCCACCTGCTGTTTCCGTACTCGGGACAACTACCAGGATATCTTTGAACCCAGGAAGATACTTCACCATTGTTTCGAGAGGGTTTGCCATTTTTGCCGCCGAAAAGGTTTTCTTGCCTTTATCAGTCTGAACGGTTTATCAAATTTTCTGTGAATTGTCTGCCATTGTCAAGTTGGGCTATGGGTCGACACTGTCCACTCCCGCAATATGGGTACACATCCCGACACTTCGAAACCTCGACGAGGGATTTACCGTGATAACCACATCCAACATGGCTCGTGTAGGATCAATACCTTACCCGGTCCGTATCGCTCGAAAACCTTTTCAATACGCTCAAAAGAAAAATATTCCTATCTATCCTAATCTTTTTCCTTCAGAGCAACTTCTTGATGATTTTCTTATGCATAAGAAAAATGGAGATTCTCTTCCGTTTGAAGAGTACAAGGATAGATACTATGCAGAGACTCTTTCAAAATTGGACCCAAAAATTGTTTATGATGATATAGTAAGTAAATTTGGAGAGCATGCAACACTTGTTTGTCACTGCGGAAACTATTCGTTATGCCATAGGCGCTTAGTAGCTGAATGGCTGTCCAGTGGTACAGGTCATGAGGTAAGGGAGCTGCTGTTTAATGAACCAAACAAAATGCCCTGGAAACCGAAGATGATTTTGATCCATGAAGATGTCGCTAATGATTTTATAGCGACAAATGTTATTATCAACTGTCCTAATATCCCTGTAGAGTTCGTTAAATCGGGAAATGCTGAGGATTTAAAGAAAAAGTTTTATTCTTTCTATGATACGTCTGTACCTATGGTGAATAACATAAATGCAGGTAAAGAGCTTCTTTACATATCTCCGCTTGGAAAAGCTGTAGATCCTTTCAAGATATCAGACCAGAGAATAAATTGTCCAGAATTTTGTAAAATAAATTTTGCTCCGAATGGTTGCTATTACAGATGTGAATGGTGTTTTCTTAAAGCTACATATCGAGAGATGCGGCCGTTCATTACAATTAGGGCACAACACGGTCTTCTGAAAGAACAGATATTAACCTATTTACGCAATCTAGGAAAACAAATAATGTTTAATAGTGGGGAAATGTCTGATTCTCTTTCTCTTGAACATTTAAGCATGTTTGGACGAGAATTTATACCATGGTTTGCAGAATTAAAGCATAGCCAATTGTTTATGCTCACAAAGGGCGACAATATTGACTATATACTTGATTTGCCACACCGTGGATATACGACTATTGCGTGGAGTTTGAACGAACCAAGTGTTTCAAGGATATTTGAAATTGGTGCGCCAACATTTGAGCGACGTCTTAAAGCTGCCCGTAAAGTTCAAGACGTCGGGTATCCAGTTCGGATCAGGATTGATCCTGTTGTGCCTATCCCCGGTTGGGAAAATGCTTATGCGGAAATGATCAAAAAAATTTTTGAGACCATTAATCCAGAACGCATAACAATTGGAACATTAAGATTCGAAGATGCCTTTTTTAAGAATAGTCATAACTACATATCGGAAGAGTCTAAACTTTTTGAGTACCTTGATGGTATGATTCCTATGCTTGAAAAAGAAATTGTTCACACTAATGGTAAGGATAAACAAAGTATAGGAAAGATAAGCTTTCCAGAAAGACAACGAGTTGAGATTTTTGATTTCATAATAAAGGAAATCCGTAAGCATAGTCCTAATATCGTCATAGCGCTGTGTAAGGAGTTGTCACCAGTGTGGATTGCGGTTGGTCTTGATCCAAGTAAAATTCAATGTGCATGTCAGATAGGAAGACGGTAATGGTTATTTCTGTCGTCGCAAAATAGTTGATGATTTGTTTGAGGAAAATCGGATGTGTAGTGTTAGTAGTAATTTTAGAAGAAATGGATGTTGCGTGCTTGGCTCAGAAGACGAATCTGGTATAGTAAATCCCAATGGCCGTGTAGCTAACTAACGAAGTTACTGTTGTATTTCTCGGCACGTTGTCTACCATGCTGACGCTATTAGTTCAAATGTTTTGTTACAGTGTCCGCGTCTTCAGCGTTACTGGATTTGATCGGATTTGACCATAGCATCGCATTTTAGCGGTTACCACTTGAGCCCCTATTTTCGACAGCAGGTGCTCAAAAATCCGGGGTGAGACTTTTTGATTTACCACCAATTGGTCTATTCTTGCGAATGTTTAACATTTAGTTGCCACAATTGGTTTAAAATAACTAGCAGCAAATTTCATCTGGAATAGGTATAGAATTCGTGCATGGATTCACAAAAATAAAATCTAACAATTTGTTTATAATAGATATTTTAGGACAATACTGCGCGTTAAAGATCCTCTACGAGCATCAGCGTCAGGACGGGTTCACCTCTATCCCCGGGACCGATGTGGGCAATGACCTCGACAGTTTCCTTCTTATCGTCATCCATAAGAAATGAAACCGGGAACTTTACTTGATCGGTATTCATGGAACTTTTAGCGGCAAAGAGTGCTAGAACTATGAGATCATGGAGTCGTCCCGTAGTCGATTGTCCTTCTGCTGCAATATTATTTTTTGGAACAATGTATCTATAAAACAAATTTGATGTTACTACGGTGTTAATTTTAAAACCTATTTCTTTTGCCTCGCTGGTAATATCAATAAGAACTCCATCTTCTATCGATTGTTTTCTAGAATATGAATAAATAACATTTGATTTACTTTCCATTTGAAACTCCTTCTCTTAAAATGTCGAAGACTTCTTCAATCTTACATCTAAAGCTTTGGCATAAAAATATTCCTATCTCTGAATATAAACGTAATTCATTGCCGCATAGTTCTGTTTGTGAAATATTCATTGTTTTAAAGACATTTTCGATTGGTCTAAAATAATTAATCATGTTATCTTTTAAATCAATAAGTTCACTAGGTTTTGCATCCATAGTATATCCTTTCGCTTGAGTTGTTAAAGAAACTTTGAGCTTCAAGGATATCCTCGGGAACTAGAAAAGGTCACGGGGGAGAAGGGGACCAGTTACTGTCACAGAGAAAACAAAGCGTTGGCCCGGAGCGGGATTCTCCTGGAGTTTTGGACCAGCGGGGACCCAATGGGGGCGGCCCAGGGAAAAGTCCCAGGGATGGGCCCTAGGACGCGAAATAGCGGGGTGTCCGGGGGGATTGACCAGTGCCGTTTCCCAACCCCATGGGGACTTGGAATTTTAGCTGGAATTTTTATAGCAAACCATTGACACCATTTTCAGGCAAGCGTTATATCTGTCATAAATTTTATGAAGGAGAATTTTTATGACAGATAAAAAGCTTTGGAGTGAAGCTATAGATATTGCTAAAGATCAAATGCGCCATGGTAAGATTCACTACTCTGATCTTCAGAAAGCTGCACAAGCTATTTATGATGATTTGCTCCAAATGGAAGAGGGGCCTTTCATTGATGTCTCATCTATAGCTTCAAAATCTTCTCAACTTGCTTTGCCTACTGCTCCAGAGTCTAAATATAAACACGAAACAGTTGGTGGTAAAGTTCGTTGCGCCGAGTGTGGTAAATTACTTAAGTCTTTATCAAACAACCATTTGCATACTCATAGCAACATGACTCGTGAAGAATACATGGCGAAGCATGGTGTCACTGATAAAGATATGCAGGGAGATATAGAGCGTAAAGTTAAAACTGGTGATGATAATGCTCTTAAAATTTTAGGATATATCATGAAGGAGTATGACATTACTAGGTCAGAAGTTAAGGCATTCGTGGTGAAATATGGGTTTAAAGATCTTAAAGATTTGATGGCGCAAGCGAAAGATAAGAATATTTCTGCTCTTGATCTCTTAAAAGAGAAAGCTCCTACTCCGAAAAAAGGGTAACTAGGGTTATTGTCAAGCGTGTACATAAAAGCCCACGTTAGTCATTACGCGGGTGGTTGGCGTGGGCCACTCTGAGTTGTAATTATTTAGATATTCCTCCCACATTTATTTAATTCTACTTGAAGCATTAGGACTTGCAATGATAACAACATCTTACTTTGCTCGTGAAAAAAACATTGCAAATCCTGTTTGCATTGCTCAAGTTAAACCAAGTTGGAGTAATTCACGAGAGTATAAAAAGCTTGCTCCTCCTTGGGATTTGGTGGATAGATATAAGAAAGGTCTTGTGACTCAACAAAAGTATATTGAAGAATATACTTTTTTAGTTTTGTCTAGATTGAATCCAGTAGAGGTATTGAAAGAAATCAAGTCACTGTTTGGAGAAGATGCGACTTTACTTTGCTATGAGAAAGCAGGTGATTTTTGTCACCGTAGGATAGTTGCTGCATGGATAGAGAAGGGGACCGGTGTAGTAGTTCCTGAGTTGAAGTTTTAGAATGTAGGGAAAAATCTCAATGGTTGTATAGGAAAAGTTGCGTATTATGGCCAGCATTGTCTAGTGAAGAGGGGTGGCGTCGGTCTACATTCAAAGGAAATAAAATTTTAAATAATGTTAAGCTGACTTAACCTTTCGATTATTTACTTACAAAAGGATAGTGAAATGTTTAGTTTGGTTAAAAAAATTTGTAATTATTGTAACACACCGAAAACTCTAGCTAAATGTAAACTGAACTATTGTGTTTCTAGCGTTGCTTTGATTGCATCGGCTGCTTATTTATGTCTTAAATTTAAGAATGAAACTTTTTTCATGAATAGTGTGTACTTTGATGCGGTTGTTGTACAGTTTATATACGGAATAGCTGCAGCATTTTGTTGGTTGGTATTAAATAAAAAAAATTTTTATATTAAAATTGTCTCAATATTAAATCTTACAATGCTATTTTTCCCTTTAGTATATTTTTTTATAATTCATAAATATTTATTGTTCGGATTGGTTGATTTTTTTAAATACTCAATTGGTATTTCAGCGATATTTTTGTATGATTTGATAGAGTTTGATTCTTATAGATCAGGGCTGTACGGTAAATAGATGCGAATCGACTTTGAAAAAGGATTTACACTTATCGAAGCATGTGTGGTTTTGTTGTTACTTGGAGTGGTTGCTATAATTGCAATCCCTAAAATACATGATTTCAGTAAAGTTTCAGCAGAACTAGAAATCCTAAAATCACACTTGAGGTATGTTCAGTTTAAAGCAATGAATGATGATGTCAATAACTATAGTTGGGGGCTTAGAGTGTCAGGTGACAGTTACACGCTGATCTGCACTCCAAGTTGTGCAAATGTTCCAAACTTACCTAATGAAACATCATCAACTCATACTCCAGTTGCGGGGGTGTCTATAACGTATGGATTCTCTTCTATCGTTTATAATCTATGGGGAAGTCCTAGTGTCGATGGTGAAACTCCTGCAACAGATGTGATAACTATAAATATTTCAGATGGAATGATAACAAAAACAATCACAGTTATACCAAATACTGGATTTATTCAATGAAAAAAAATGGTTTTACACTGATCGAATTGTTGGCAACAATTGTTATCCTTGGGGTTTTTTCCGTCATGCTTTTTAGCTTTTTTGGTCCATTTATTTTAAATAGCTCACGGCCAATAGTTAATTTACAAAATATTTCAAATTTAAATACTGTTATGTCTGATATAACGAATAGATATAATCAATTTAAAGCATGGACAGCAAGTACAACTTATAAAATTGACGAAATAGTGGTTCCAACAACTGCTAATAACTATTATTATACATGTACACAAGCTGGAACAAGCGGAAATGATGAACCTACAGACTGGACAACATCATCTGTTACTGATGGAAACGTTATTTGGTCTAAGAGCTCAAAATCAGTACTTCAATATATTTCGAGCTATGTCAATTCAACATATTCAGCGTATGTTCCTAGTGGGCAAAGCCCTTCTTATACGACAGATTTTAGTTCAAGTGATGGTACTACAGTCTTGAAAGTTATTGTCGCGAGCTCCAATGCTGGTAGTTTAACTTCCTATTTCATGAAAAAATAGAATTTTTTTCATATTATTATGCCCAAAGAATATTTCATAAGACGTGATGGATTTACTTTAATTGAAATTGTAGCTATTTTAGTTATATTAGGAATATTTATGATATCTTTAGCAAAACCATTCTCCAATTTTGTTTCAGGATTTATCTTTGCACAAGATGTGTCAGAATTAGAACAAAAATCATTGTTGGCTTTATCGCGTATTGAAAAAGAAATGAATCTCGAGAGGTCCATCGATAGTGCTAGCACAGCGGCTAATCTAAAATTTTTTCCAACAGCCGACTCTTCGGGGAGAACAACTTCAACCACTGCTTATAGTATACGATATGATTCAACTTTAAAAAAAATAATTTTCAACGATGGAACAGATTTTGTGTTGTTAGATAATGTTTCGAGCTTCACGGTCACCTATGATGCAGCGTCTCATGATTTATCTACAAAAATAACTGTAAGCTTTACTTGTTTTGAATATTCTCAGCCGTTTACGACAACTATCGCATTACGGTAAAATATAAGGATATTTTCATGCATGTTAAAAGTCGCAATTGCGGTATGACATTGCTCGTATTGATTATTGGGATAGTTGTTATTTCTGGACTCGCAGCAAGCATGGCAAGTTTTTACAATACCTCTACTGTCGCTGGAATTAATGATATAGGCTATTTAAATGCATATTATTTGGCTGAATCTGGTGTGCGATATGCTAAACTCAAGCAGCTAGATGTCAATAGTGATAGTAATCCTTGCTATACTTATTCAATTGGTTCGTCTGGAAACTCAATAAAAATTGTTGTAGATAAAGATTCTGGAACAACTTCAACTGGAATTTATTCTGCAAACTCTAGTTTTAAATCAACCAGAGTAATTAATGATTCATCTTATAAAGGTCCTAATTCGTCTAAAATAACTTACCCAACGAATGCCAGCTATTCTGCGAGCACTTTTGGTTTGTCTGGAACCTATAGCGGTGATTATATATCTTCAGATTTTCAATTGAATGGTGGAGTTAATATTGATGGATCGTTAATATATTTAGGTACAACAGCTGCGTGCTTAAATATATATGGTAACAGAGTTGGCAAGTTGGATGGAACGGACATTATATGTTCGAAGTCTTGTATCTATGTTGGTGGTAACGTTAAGATTTATGGTACTGTGACTGCTGCCGGAAATATAACAGTTGATAGTGGAACGATAACTGGTGATGTTTATGCTGGTGGTGATGTCTCTATAACTAAGTGGAGAGGGAAAATAGACGGTAACGTATTTTTGTATGGAACAATTGACGATGATAGCAAGAAGTTTGTGACGGGTAAAATTACTTATTTGACTAAAAAACCTGATTCTTGTACAAATTATGGATTGCCATCGCATCAAAAAAGTTCTTCACCTAAGCCTGATCCAAATTACACTGGAACATATACATTTGTAGGTACAGATAGTCTTTCAGATGTCTCAAGTTACGCATTTGAATCATTTACAACTGGAAGAGGTGCATCAACATGTTTTGATTTATCAAAAGATAATACTTATATCAATATTATTGTCAACAGTAATTTAAGTTTTAATAGCTCCATATATATAAAAACAGATTCTAGCGATTGCTTTTCTAATAGTAATAAGCTGTCACTTTCAACATATAATACGGAAAAATTTATAGATGCCGCCAAAAGGATATATATTGATGTTAATGGAACATCATCTTTTAGCGGGGATGGCCATGGATGGGTTGGTACATTATTTTCTCAAGGTAGTATTACAGAAAATGGAACTTTCTATGTGACAGGTGCAGTGTATAGCAATACATCTATAAATAGTGCCAATGCTGGTAGTAACTATTTTTATTTTTCTGAATCTGATTATGTTGCCACGTACTGGAAATTTTAATTTTAAATTTTTGATAAATTCTAGTAAGAATTGAACGAATATTATGATATCCTTTGTTGCTTCATAAGTTTATTTAGTGGGTTCTATTTTTTTTAACACTGCTCGAATTTTAATGTGCCTGCTTGGTATGATGCTACTCGACGCGCGGAGGTGTACTTATGAAATTGTTTTTGCATATAACATACTGAAATGATTAACTATTTACTTTTCATGTCCTCCCCAACGCCCGTTTCTCCTCCCTCCGTGAAAAAATCCCAACAAACCCCTTGACCTGCCCAGCCCAAATCCGTACTTACCCCGAGCCAACGACGCGCCAACGAAGCCAACGGTTTTGGCCCCCAACTTTTTCTTGGGAACGAAAGATTTGGGGTTGACTTCGGGACGAGTTTGGGGCATTTAGCCTGTTCCCTGATTCTGTTTATAGGACCGTAGCTCAGGGGGAGAGCGCTTGCTTGACACACCACAAGCGTGATTTAACCCCCTAAAATCCTT
>Ga0183095_11561_pt1 | contig 14754 bp, 15 predicted proteins | sample BioMet4_FD_130346 | JGI IMG/M metagenome (GOLD analysis project Ga0183095, IMG submission 130346) | Microbial communities from bioreactor (seeded with sewage sludge) at LBNL, California, USA - Biofuel metagenome 4 (v2) (version 3) | ecosystem: Engineered > Bioreactor > Anaerobic > Unclassified ...
AGTCACCGCTTATTGTCTTTAATGACGCCACATCCTTCTGTGAGACACGAAACAGAGGGCGGACGTGCTGCTCTCACACGAGGTGAGAAACCCGTAGGTTACTTATTAGGCGCGAGCAAACGAAAGGCGCTGCGAAGCAGCACGATTCGCATAGTGATAACTGTTATCAGTTATTGGTTTTTGATGTCTATGCTCATCACGCCACTGCAATCCTAGCCAAAGAATTCCCCGTCAAAACCGGAACGTCCCCAGAACAATGCTTAGTTCGTGCTAAGCGTATGTACTATAACCCTAAAAATCCAAAAGCGCCACTTTAGGAATTTTCTTTGATTTTAAGTCCAAAATAAGTAACAAAGCCGATGGCCTGGGCTGGCGAAATTATCGCGCCTTTTAAGGAATCAGGCTCGCAATGAAGCAAATCAACCGTGTCGCTCGAAAGGTCGATGCCAGCTAAGGGAGTCTTGAAAAATTCACTCGAGGTCAAATCCGAAGAATCAAAAAGAACATCCTTAAAAAATGTCTCGGCAAAGAACGATTCTTTTAAGCGAGACGAAATAAAAGAAACGACCTTCATTTCGCTGGCTGAAAAATTCGCGTAATCGAGAATGCAATTGTTAAAACTCACTTCGCTGAGCGCTGCGTCAATCCATTTAGTCCCCATGAGATTACAGCCTTCAAAGCGAATCCGCCCGAAATAGCGTTTTGAAAAGTCCAAATTTAAAAAGTTACAATGACGGAACACCACGTTTTGAAAATCGACTTTCTCCAAATTAAGTTTCGTAAAATCGGTTCCTTCAAAAACCGCGGTATCCACCATCACGTCTTCCAAAGAAAGCTTTCCTTGAGGCGAGCCAACGAGGCGGCCATTTGAAAAACCATCGCGTTCAAACGCTTCCCAAGTCAGATCAACGACGCCTTTGACCAAAGGTTCTTTCGGAGATTTCATCTCCATTAGTATAAGAAGTTAACCACTGAAATACTCGTAAAAATCGCCTCTTTTCTTCCTCAAGATAAAAAAGGGGCATTTTTGGGCAAGGTTTTCTTTGTATAAAGGGCTTCTTTGTTGTAGAGTTTCTTTGCTTTAAAGCAAAGAGAGAACATATGGCAAAAGCTTACGTTGTTAAACAACAAAAACCAAAATCCGACCAAAGAAAACAGGCCTTTAAAGAGAACAGTTTGTTCTTCCTCAAATCCCTGATCAGCAATGATACCTGTGTTGAGGCTCGTAAAAAGCCGTGGTACGCAGCCGTCATCATTGCGCTCTTCAGCATCCTGATTGCGATGATCGTCGTCGTCTATAGCGCCTTTACCACGACGGGAGCAACTTTCCTCAATACTCCGCTTTATAACCTTGATAATTCCTTGGTTGATTTCGATCAAACTCTTGTCACCAAGAATTTATCCTTGACCGTTTCGGATAAATTGATGAGTATCACCGGAGGTTCCGCTTCTTGGGAAGCTGCTTTCCCCACCACCACGACGCTGAAACAGAGCAATCCCAACAACGCTTACGTCCATGAATTCACCCAAACCGTCATTATCGATCCTCGGACCACTTCTTCCGCGGCCACGAGCTCGAGCAGCTCGGTTTCGAGCAGCGTTCCGACCGAACCCTATAAGACCGATAAGGTGGTTGTCGATTTAGCCGTCTATTGGGCCGGCTCCACCGCTATTGATGATTATTACAGCACCTTCGTTTGGAAACGGGCTGGCGATTTCCCCACTGCAACCTCCAAAACGAACATCATCGTTTTGAATGAAACGGGCTTTGCCGCCTACAAACTTCCAACTTCGAATACCGCCCAGGCTTCAAAGATCCAAGGCAAATGGGATTCGTCCTGGGTCAACGATCCGACTCGTGTCTTTGATTTGAAGAGCTTAGCCACAACTTCTTCCCATGGTGTTACCTATACAGGCAGCACAGCGGCGGATTTGTCCAATAACACTATCGCTGCTTGGAAAGAAATCTTTGCCGATGGTTACGAGACCACGAAGGTCAAGAGCGCTTGGATCTCTACGGGCATCTACTTCGGTGTCTATGCCGGATTAACCTTAATCTTAGGCTTAACCGTGTTCTTAATGACACGGGGCAAAACCAATCCGTTCCGTATCTACACCTTCTGGGAGTGCCAAAAGATTGCCTACTGGGCTGGTTTATCGCCCGCTTTGCTCGGATTGTTTGGTTTCTTAGCCCCGTCTTATGCTCCGCTCATCTTCATCTTCCTCTATGGCATGCGAGTCATGTGGATGTCGATGAAGAGTCTCCGTCCGGTCTACAATTCCTAATTCAAAATAACCCGCTCCATCATTCCGATGAAGCGGGTTTTTCTTTGGGCTTATTGCAATTCAGGTTTTATGGAAACCCGACCAACAGAAACGTATTCGAAATAAGAGAAATGATAGCAAGGATAAAGATCGCGCCCGTCAAAGATGACACGACCCTGCATTAAAGAAAGGAGGGCTTTTTCGTCAAGATTCGCGAACTCTTTTTCTTCGGTCACAATGAGTAAGGCGTCCACCCCTTTCACGGCATCCTCTTTGCTCGCACAAACCCGAACGGAAGGATGAGAAGCACTGAAGGTTTCTCGCACAGATAAAGAAGGATCGTAGGCGCTCAAGATAGCCCCATCTTCCAGAAGATATTTTGCCATCGTTAATGAAACGGCGTTTCTTAAATCAGAGGTCCCGGCTTTATAGGCTAAACCTAGCATCGCAATTTTGACGCCTTTCATACTGGGATAATGGCGCTGAATCTTTTTAAGGAAATAAAGAGGCTGGGTGAAATTAATCGCGGCGGCCGCTTCGGGAAGAAGCATCGTGACGTCTTCTTTAGAAGCCGTCTCTAATAAAGCCTTCGAATCTTTCGGAAAACAAGAGCCACCATAACCAAGACCGGCATGAAGCATCGCATGGCCAATCCGCGGATCGGCGCCCATAGCTAAGGCAACATCAGAAATATCCGCGTTCATCACCTCAGCCAAACGGGCCATTTCGTTGATATAACTAATCTTCATCGACAAGAAAATGTTGGAGGCGTATTTAGTTAATTCCGCGGATTCGTTGCTCATAAAATAGAACGGAACTCCGGAATTGACGTCGGGTTTACGGAGATTTCGAATAAAATCATAATCTTCCGCTTTCCGAGCGCCGACCACGATCCGATAGGGCGAAGATTCATCCTCGTAGGAACGACCTTCCGCCAAAAATTCCGGCATTGAGATAAACGAAAAACTATTCAGACGATCTTGCAGGGTTTTTGCCGTTCCAACAGGAACGGTAGAACGAATAATAACTCTCGATCCCTTCGAATTTTTCTCGATTTCATTTATCGCTTCGTTCAAATAAGAAAGGTCGGCGGTTCCATCCTCTTTCGATGGGGTACCTACGCAAACGAAATAGGCATCGGCATCTTTGAGATCCTGAGGATTCGCGGTGTAATGAATCTTCTTATAATCTTTTTTCAAAATATCGTTCAAAGCCGGCTCTTTAAACGGGAATTGCGCAGATTTTAGGGCCGCAAGCTTTTCACTATTGGAGTCGTACGCCCATAAGTCAGCCCGAAGGTTCTCGGCAAAATAAGCCACGTTTGCCAAACCAACATAGCCGAGGCCCACGATGACAATTTTCATTTAATCACCATAGTCGCTCCCGCGACTTTTATCTTCGACAAAGATCTTTAAGGGATCTGTGATGTCCGTAATTTCGCGATAGACAAAACCTTCTTTGTCGATAAACGGTGTCTCGTAGTTGCCAGTGAAAACCACTTGGGGATTTTTGGCAATCGTTTGTTCAATGACCGCGAGGATTTTCGGAAAGTCTTCCCGCCGTTTTTCTTTGAGTCCTTCTAAGGCATAATAGAAGCCTGGCTCGACATAAAAGACATGGCCCTCTTCCGTCTTGTAGGCGTTCACGAGGGGGTTCGTAGGATCCACGAACGATTTGTATTGACCAAATTCTGGGTAAAGCATAGAGTTAACGCAATTAAATATACCCTAAGTGGTCTAAAATGTGAAAGGAGGGATCGTTTTATGGGAGACAAAAAAGATATTAAGATCGTTTTTACGGATATTGATGCTACCCTCTATAGCCACGTCACAAACCATGTTCCCGATAGCGCAATCAACGCCATCCGTGAGATGCAAAGCAAAGGAATCAAAGTCTTTCTTTGCTCAGGCCGTAACTACTATTTGATTCGCAAAACTGGGATCCTCGACATCGTGAAACCCGATGGTCTTGTCATGATGAATGGCGCTTGCGCAGCCATTGGCGATGTCGTGATTTATAAGTATCCGATTCCGGCTGACGTAGTCAGCGCGATGATTAAATTTTCTTACCGGTTAAAATTCGGCCTCACTCTTATTGAGGAGAACGAAGGTCATATCAACATGATTGATGACCGTGTCATCGATGCTCACGCGAAATACGGAACCCGATTCCCTCAACCGCGGAAATTTCCAATTCCTTATGATCGAACAGTCTATCAGATGATTGCGTTTTGCGATGATTTTGATGAATCGCTCTTCTTGCCGCACTTAAAAGATTGCAAGGCGGCACGCTGGGACGAATACGCCGTCGATATCATGCCGAAAGACTCGGATAAGGCCAAAGGGATTCTGGCCGTATTAGAATACTATGGCTGGACTCAAGATAACGCGATGAGTTTAGGCGATGGCAATAACGACATCGAAATGCTTCTTTTCACAGGGGCTTCGGTCGCCGTTGGCGGTGCTTTGAGCGATGTTAAAGCGGTCGCGGATTATGTCACCGACGACATTGATAAAGATGGTTGGGCTAAAGCCATGCTTCACTACGGCTTAATCGACAAGGTTATTTGTGATAAGGTTCGTGATTAAGAATCTTAAACGAACGATAGAGTTGTTCTAAAAGAATGATTCGCGTCATTTGATGCGTAAAAGTCAGATGGGATAAAGAGAGCGAAGTATTCGCTCTCTTCTTTAAGGCTTGACTCAAACCCAAGGAGCCTCCGATCACGAAACAAATGGTCGAACCTCCGCGGGTAAACATCGTCATCATCTTTTCCGCGAGAGCTGGCGAATCCGGCTCGTCTTTTCCTAAATCTAGAGTGCAAACAAAGTCATTTGGCTTGAGTTTTGCAAGGATTTTGTCCCCTTCCTTGTCCTTGACCTCTTCTTCCATCGCCAAAGAAGCATTCTCTTTGCTGGGTAAATCATCGACTTCTTCAATGCTCACTTGAGCATAAGGCGATAAGCGCTTAAGGTATTCCGCTTCCGCCGCTTTCCAATAATTTTCTTTGAGATGGCCAACGCAAAGGATTCGGATTTTCATAAATCTCCTCCCAAAACGCTTTCCCATTGTTTCAGGCAAATGATTTTATCGCTCGGGAAATAGACTCCTTCTTTTTCGAAGGTGGCAACGTAGGTATCTTTGGCAAGTTCCGGAGTGTTGCACTCTTCCGAAAGATGAGCGAGATAAATTCCTTTGGTATTCGAATCGACGAGTTCGACAAGGTAGTGAGCCGAATCCGAATTCGAAAGGTGACCGACATCGCTATGAATTCGATGTTTCAACGAGGCGGGACGATGCGAATGGAGAAGCATCTTATAATCGTGATTGCTTTCGATGATGTAATAAGTCGCGCCTTTCATCAAAAAAAGGTCCGCTTCGGAGAGATAACCGGTGTCTGTCACATAGACAAGGCTTTCCTCGCCGTGTTTAATCAAAAATCCCGTCGGATTCGCCGCATCGTGAGAAACGGGAAAAGGCAGGATTTCAAAATCGCCGAGTTTAAAAGGCTTTTCTTGGACGAGAATCGTATTGGGATGGGGCAAAGTTCCTTCTGAGGCAAAAACGGGGACGTTTCGTTCGACCGCTAAAGTGCCAACGTGGTCAACATGTTCATGAGTAATGAGGATCGCCTGAATGTCTTCTTTTTTCCGTTCGATGCTCTTGAGCCCCTCTTTGATCCGTGAAAAAGGAAGGCCCATGTCAATCTGAAAAAGAGTCGTTTCATCGTAAATTAAGGTCGCGTTCCCTTTCGAGCCGCTCCCGAGACACAAAAAGCGAATCATTGCCCGTCATCGTCATCCGCTTCGAGAACGACGCCATTCTTTTTGGCCTCTTCTTGTTCGAGCGTGAAAGAGGGCGTGTCGAAACGCTGGAGGTTCTTATCGAAAAGAAGAGTAATAACACCAGTGCGTCCGTTGCGGTTTTTCGCCACCGAAATCGAGACAACGGAAATACCATTATCTTTGCCAGCAGCCTGAGCTTTTTGTTGGACGTCTTGTTCGAGGTTCTGGGTGTAATCGTTCTTGGCAAAACCATGGGGCTTGTTATCACCAATACCCAAATTCTTATAGTAGTCGCTACGATAAAGAAGAAGGACAATATCCGCATCCTGTTCGATAGAGCCCGATTCCTTCAAGTTAGAGAGCATCGGAACACGTCCATCGTTTTGCTCAACATCACGGTTCAACTGGGCCAAAGCGATGACCGGAATCTTCATTTGACGGGCAAGTTGTTTCAAGGTCTTCGTGATAACACTGACTTCGTTAGCGCGGGATTCATAAGAGGCTTCGGTGGTAATCAAGTTTAAATAGTCGATGACAATCATAGCCAACTCCGAGTGTTCGGCCTGAAGCTTAGCCTGAAGCTTCATCGCCTTTGAAACAAGGTCGCCAAGTTTCGGGTTTGGGGTATCATCGATATAAAGTTTCGTATTGCTTAACGTATTGACGGCCGAGGAAACTTTGCTTAGCTCTTTTTCATCGAGCGGGCCAGCCTGAATCTTTTCAAGTTTGACAAGCGAATAGTTCGCAATCAAACGCTTCATAACCTGATCCGAGGGCATTTCGCAGGAGAAAACCGCAACCGGAGCATCCTTATAGCGAGCGGCATTGACGGCAAGGTTTAAAGCGAAAGCAGTTTTGCCGACCGAAGGACGGGCGGCGATGATGATTAAATCGCTCTTCTGCCAACCATGGGTGTATTTGTTCAAACGTTTATAACCCGTATCCAGACCTGTAAGACCACTATTATCGGTATGAGCTTCGAGCTGGATTTGGCGTTCCACGGCGGTAGCAATCTCTTTAGAGTTTTTAAATTCCCCAACCGAACGTTTCGAGGCAATCTCCTGTAAGGAGTTCGTCGCGGTGGCTAAGAAGTCGCCGATATCAGGAACGTTGCCTTGAGCATAGGAATCCTGAATCTTTTGTAACTGCAACAAATAATCCCGCAAAACAGCCTGATCTTTAATGATTTTAATATAGTGATCAATGTTATCAGGAGAGATGGTCGATTGGATCAGTTCCAAAAGATAATCCGAACCACCGGCATCGTCATACATCTTCAAATTGTTGAGGGTATCGGCAACGGTTTGCACATCGATGTTGGCGTTATGAGCCGCCAAAGCCTCCATCGCTTTAAAGACCAAAAGATTACGTTTATCGACGTCAGAAAAGACCTCTTCAGTTAAACCTGAAAGGGCGGTAGAGGCGGCCGAGGAATCCATCAACATGGATCCGAGGACACACCGTTCTGCCTCAACGTTAGAAGGCAAAGCAATCTTCGCCATTATTTCTCCTCAGAGATATGAACGTTGACTGTGCCAATGACTTGACCAGCCGAGCCTTTATAAAGTTCGATTCTTAAACGGGTATAGCCAACGGCATTCGCAGGATACTTGTCCAAGAACTTCCGTTTATCAATCACGATGCCCCACTGATCTTTCATTCCCGCTTCGATTTCTTTCGGGGAAATGGTGCCGAACATCCTTCCGTCACCACCGACCTTGGCTTTGAACTCGACATTGATATGCTCAAGACGAGCAGCTAAAGCTTCGGCATCCTTTTTCAACTGTTGTTGACGCGCATCTTCATCAGCGTTGCTTTTCGCTAACTTCGCTTGATTTTCCGGCGTCGAAACAACCGCCAATTTGCGACGAATCAAGAAATTCGTGCCATAACCATCCGACACGTTTGCGGTGTCGCCTTTTTTGCCAACACCATCGACATCAGCCAACAAGATGACTTTCATAGTTTTCCTCCTCCGCCAGTGGTTTCACCACTCGCTCTTGCTGAATCCAAATATTCGTCTAACGTCGTCGTTAACGTATTGACGACGCGGTCCGTCGTCTGACCAGGGAAGACGGCCGCTGCCATTTGGAAGTGGCCTCCTCCGCCCATTTTCTCGCAAAGAAGTTGGACGTTAATCGTACCATCGCTTCTCGCTGAGAGACGAACGTTCTTTTCATCGGTTTTGCCAATCACGAAACAGGCATTAATGTCTTTTAGATTCATCAACTGGTTACCGACTTTAGCCAAAGTGCTCCGCTCGACAATATCTTTATCATCACTCACGCAATAGACAATGCCATAGTGTGGGGTTTGCATCGTCGAGATGATCTTGGTAATTAAAGAATACTCTTCAAATTCATCCTTGAGGTAATCATCGGCGACGGCGTTATCGGCACCATATTCCTTCAAAATCTCGGCGGCCTCGAAAGTCCGCATTCCCGTCGATTTGCTCTTGAAATATGAGCTATCCAGGAAGATGCCCGAGAGCATCAAGGTAGCAAAGGTCGGTTTCAACTCAATGCGCGGGTTAGCCGTCGCATAGCGAATCATTTCGGCAATCAATTCCGAAGCGCTCGAAGCTGAAGGCTCAACATAAGCCAAGACGGGGTGATCAATAAATTTATCGCTCCGGCGATGGTGATCGATGACGATAACCTTGGCTGCCCGATCCAATACTTTTGGCGCCATTGTCATTTCCGGAACCGAAATATCAACCACGATAACCAAGGTGGAATCCTTGATTTCGCTCACGGCATCATCGGGAGAAATTGTCATCTTGTCGAAAACGTCACGAGAGAAGGCACTTTGAAACGCCATCCGAGTTTTCTTTTCAGCAAACTTGGCGTTATAGACAATCTTCGAAGGTTTTCCGCACCAATCGCAAATCGCCACCACGCCTAAGGCTGCGCCGAGAGAATCCATGTCCATGTCTTGGTGACCCATGACGTAAACGTTGGAAGAAGACTTGATCAAAGAAACAATCGAATCGGCCACGGAGCGAACCTTAACCTTGGAAGTCGTCTCCACGGCCGCGGTTTTGCCACCAAAGAAGCGGAGTTCCGAGCCATATTGAGAAACCACTGCTTGATCGCCGCCACGGGACAAGGCAACATCGAGGGCATTTGTCGCCATTTCGTTTAACTTCGAAACATCAGGGAAATCGTGGGCGTAGCCAATCGAAAGCGTTAAAGGGTTATCAAGCTTAGAACCCGCTTGGCGAACCTTCTCCAAAATCGAGAATTTATCGTCTTCCATTTTTTGAAGCGAACCATGATCGCAAACGCTGAAGTAGGTATCGGAACGAACCCAGCGGAGCAAGACGCCATTATCACGGCAATAATCTGCAATGATCGCCCGAACTTTATTCACGACATCCGCCGATTCATCGGTTTCCGATGCGATCTCTTTGAAGTTATCAATCTGGATAATGCCCAAAACAACGGCATGTTCTTCAGAATAGTTCACGACGTTTTCATATTCCGTGACATCCTTGAAAATAAAGAGACGAGGCTCAGAAAGATATTTCACATCGTATTGGCGGCCTTTAAGTTCGATTTTGACCACTTTGTTGACCGGCGCATTAATTAAATCTTTCAAAGCGGGAAGCCATTCAAAAACCTGAGTATCGATAAGGTCGATTTGGCGATCTTTGAAGAGGGTATTCGCCCACATAATGATGTTGTTTTCATCAACAACCACCAAACCAATTTGACCGAAGTCATAAGCTTCTTGGACGTCGGAACCGACCAAACGGGCCGCTTCAACGTCGTTCTTTTGCCGTAACTTATTCACGTGAATCAAACTGAACCAAATGAAGAGGGCATCGCAAACCACGAAGGTGATGAAACCCGCCAAGATAAAAATAACATTCTCGGTGTTTTGGAAATGAGCAATATCCAAAAACCAAAGAACGCAAACCGCGACAATCCCTAAGATTTCTGAGAGAAAGATCACAAAGGCGGCAACTCTAAGTTTTGAAAGTGTTTTAGTCATGACCTTGTTATTATAGCCGAAAGAGGCAAAGCGAAGAACAAAGACTTTAATATAGTCTTTGCCCTTCGAAAGAAAATCTTCGAATGGATTCAAAAAGAGAAGAACCCCTACTGAGTTTCAGAAACTGCCTCGCAAAGGAGCGGCTCTTAACGAACTCACTGATCGGAAAAGAATGATTATCCTAGCAAAAAGGGCACGGTTTTTGCAAAAAGCCATTAAATAACGATAATTGATGGAATAGACGGGAAAGAGCTTCAAACCCCAGACGAGATTAAGCAGCCGCGTTTTGTCTTTCAACTTTCGCTTTATCCAAAAGATTTAAGTTTGTAGCGCCAAGAAACGGAACAACGGATGACTGAGTAAATGTGACATGAACTCTCTTCTTTTTGAATTCAGCAGAGGTAGTAGCGGATACATAGGGAGAAGAACGAACGCCAGTGTCATTCCAAATGTAATTCGCCCATTCCGGATGATCGATAAAAGGATTCCGCGCATAATTTTGGCTTGCAAGATAGTTATTCCGGTAAATCTCCGCCCGAGTAACGGGGTAAATGTTGTTCCATTTCACCATGTCTTTGAGCAAGCCCATCTTGTGAAGAGAGGAATTGTTGTCAAGCGAGGCCCCCAATTCTAATTTTTCCGATCCTTTTGAAGATCCACCAGCTCCTGCGGTAGATAAGTCATAATAACGAGTCGCCGCATAGAAAATGATGCGGGCAGCTTCTCCACGAGCTCCTTCATAACCAAACGCGGCCGGATCCCATCCCGTTGACCATGAGGCTTTTGCGGTAGGATCACTTCGTTCAGCGTACATGTAATTGCTGCGAGAGGAGTTATCCGAACTGTTGGTTGGGCGAATCACCTGAGGATCGGTTCCAGCATAACCAGGATTTTCCCCTGCCCCGCGACTGTTGGGCCAGCAATGCTCTTTGTTCCAGCCACCGGCGACCTCATCGTGACGATAGAAAGCGCAAACACCACCATTCGGATGCCGATCGGATTTCGCTAAAATGGAATTAAGCTGCTTATACGAATTTTTGCCCGTTTCGGTCCCTTTTTTCATCATGATGCTTTGAAGAGCGGAGCGAAAGGCGTTGCCATAGGTTGATCCGGAAATATCGAGACCTTCCCAATAATCTCCAAGAGGTGTCAGTGAAGTCGAAGATGAAGACGAACTAGTGGAGGAGCTCGAGGAGGAATTGGAAGAAGAGCTCGAGGAAGAACTACTGCTAGAGCTGGATGATGAAGAACTACTCTGGGAGGAAGAACTACTCGAACTCGAAGAGGAACTAGTGGAGCTCGAGGAAGATGAAGTCGGGTTGGAAGAGGAGGAATTCGAGCTCGAAGAGGAAGAAGCGCTCGAAGAGGCACTGGAAGAGGCGCTACTTGAAGCAGAGGAGGAATTCGAGGAACTTGATAAGACCTCAGAAGAAAGGGATGAAGAGGTCGACTCCGAAGAGGAAACAGCCGAAGAAAGAAGAGACTGCCCATTGATAGAAGAAGACAATAACGGATTGGTGCAACCGCTGAGTGTTAATAGGACAGCCGAAAGAACAAGGGCAAACGGCTTCTTGATGTGGCGTAAATACATTGTGAACTCCCCGAGGTGATGGCAAAACGGCCTTATATGATATAAGGAAACACGAGTTCAATCAATTACAATCGCGTTACTAAGATAGGAAATACGGCTTTTTCTTTTACCGCATGTTCGGATAATATCGGCGTATTTGATAACTTTTCCTTATCAATTAAAAAATATAAAAAGGTGACTAAATTTAAGCCTACATAAAGAAAATAAAACCAGATTTAGAGAGACAAAAACAGCAAAGCGAAAATGGGTCATTGCCAACAAGGCCTCGCGGCGGCTCTCTGAGAGTAGAATGAAGCCAAAGGAAGTATTGGTATGGAACAAAAGCAGAAAGTTTTTAAATGGTTAAGCGTTGGTTTTCTCAGTGTCGGTTTCCTTGTTTATGTCGTCTACCTCTTCTGCCGCAAGCCTTCGGGGTTGTCGGGGACTGAGTACTCGCACATTGGCTGGTTTATCGTTGATGTCTTCATGATTGGCGGCTCGCTTCTTGGCTTATTGATGCCCGACAAATTCCGAAAAGTTGGTGGATTCTGCATCGTCGGTCTTTCGTTTGCGAATCTTGTGATGTCCGCGGTCGAAGGCACCGGATCCATTTTTAGCGTTAACAATCCGAACATCACCAACGCCTTTCCGCTTTGGGTTGAATTCTTCGCCGGCTTAGTTTCAATGATTGCAATCGCGTGCATTGTCGTCTCGCTTGCAGCCCCAAAAACAGCTAAAATCCTTGGACCCATTGCCGCGATCGCCTTCGTTATCTCCGGTCTTCTATTGTTAGCGGAAGGCATTGATGTCTTCGTCGACCCCAATCAAAAGTGGGCTTATGGCATTAATGACATCGCCGTGAGTTTAATCATCCTAGGGTTGGCGTTCGGCCTGGCCGTATATGCCTTCTTAATTAAGCCGGGTTTCGGCGAGAAGAAAACGACTCCGAATGCTTCTGAGCAAAGCGAAAGCAAGACCAAGAAAACAGTTGAGTGATTCCTATCCTAAACGAAAAAGATCTATAAGGTTGACCGAAAGGTCGACCTTTTTCGTTGTGGCGCCCTCGATTCTGATCAATAGCTCTGGGGAGAAGTCGTCATTCATAATTTCAAACAGTCCTCGCCCATCGTAAGGGGAGAAACTATTCCAATCTCTTTTTACACCATTCTTTTTTGTGGCATTTAGGGCAACGCAAATAACAGGTTGTCCCCATGTGCATAGAAAGTAGGACCGACCAGAAACTCGGCTTGAATTTTTCACCGCAATGAGGGCAAACATAAACTCCAGCTCTCCACTCGAATCGAACACAAAGCAGGGCCGAAAAAATCAAAAAGAGCAGGGATATGACGAGGATAACGATTGTCCAAGGCCAAAATTCTGGGTGAGCTTTTGTGTAAAAAGATGCCACCATTACACCCACAATAACTAAAAGAAACGCGGGGACGAATATAGCCCAGGTCGCGTTGAGCAAATCTTTGGCATATTCTTCATTGGCCTTTTTCAAGGCGAGAAGTTCTTCTTCAGCGGCAGCGGGCTTTCTCTCCGAAGGCAATTCTTCGCCCGAGAAAGTTCGGAAAGCGAGATGTTAAGAAGCGAACAAAACTCAATCACAAGAGAAGCGTCAGGAAGGGATTTCCCCCGTTCCCATTTGCTCACGGCTCGATCCGACACAGAGAGTTTTTTTTGCGAGTTCTAACTGGGTCAAGGGGATTTGCTTTCTTTTTGTAGCAATGAAGGAACCTCTTTATTCGTTATCCGTGGCCATCCTCCGAAATGATAGTCGCATAACGAAGAAAAAAGAATACAAACTTATGGTTGAGTCAAATCCTATCGATTATCTTCAGATATCAAAAGGGATCAGCCCTTAAAAGAAACGATTTTTGTGAAGATATCCTCGGCAAAACGCACTCATAAACAAATAAAGAAAAGAGGCATTATTACTTTTTTTCATTTTCAAGTCGTGTGATGGGACAAGGCCGTTTTTTCCAAAAAGAGACGCCTGCTGTAAACCTCTCACGCCACGCCGAAAAGGCCGCCCCCGGATGCGTAGCGTGGCTTAAATCGATTCTTGTCTCATATCGTTCTTGATGGCCAAAATGGCGGCTTTCAGAGCAGGCAAATCATCCTTGACTGTCTCATACACAATCTGAGCATCAACGGAATCGTAATCATGAACGAGAAAATTTCTCATTCGGTTTGACAATCGCCATGGAAGATCGGGGTATCGCTCCCCAAAAATAGTTTCGAGTTTGTTCATCGCTTCACCGATTTGGACTACGGAAAAGCAGGTTGCCCTTAAAAGCAGGTCGTTTTCTTTGAAAGTATCCAAGGAGACGCCGTCAAGGTCATTTTGAACGGCATCGATGTGCCGAACAACCGAATCTAATCTAAGAAGAGCTTTTGGATCCATAGATTTTTACTCCCTCTAAAAGTATTTCTTTGGCAAATACTTCATTTTTCGCAAGTTCCCGGTAGGTGTGAAGGTCCACCGTTTTGTGCAAGGCATCCTCGAGATCGGCTCCAAGCGCAAAGAACTTCATTCCTTGAGGAACGCCAACAATCAAAATGTCCACATCACTTTTTCCCGTAGCCGCTTTCCGAGCATAAGAACCAAAAAGATAGGCACCCTCCACTTCGGGATAGCGAGAGAAGACTTTGGAGCAAATTTGTTCGATGTAGCGGCGGCCAAGAACAACGTTAGTTCCATCCAAGACCCCCATTTCTTCCAATTTTGAAAGCAACTGCTCATACACATCCCCTTCGTTTTTGTCGTTTTCATAGGTCTGATAGGTCCGACGGGAAACGCCGAGAAACCGCGCAGCCTCAAATTGCGTTATTCCAAGCTCTTTCCGTTTTCTTTCTAATTCGTTCATGCTTCTATTATATTTGCGCATTTTGTTTTGCGCAATATCGCTGAGAAAAAAGACCGGCCTTTCGACCGATCTTGATTTCGGGTGAGAACGGATTCCGCCGTCCTTGTTTGGAAGAACGACTTCGCCCTGTCACAAACGATGTGATGGGACAAGTCCGTTTTTCCAAAAAGGGACGCCTGCTGTAAACCTCTCCCACCATGCCGAAAAGGCCGCCCCCGGAAATCCGCGTGGCAGCATCCCGACTCCAGAATCGGCCGATCGCTTT
>Ga0183095_10197_pt3 | contig 14103 bp, 9 predicted proteins | sample BioMet4_FD_130346 | JGI IMG/M metagenome (GOLD analysis project Ga0183095, IMG submission 130346) | Microbial communities from bioreactor (seeded with sewage sludge) at LBNL, California, USA - Biofuel metagenome 4 (v2) (version 3) | ecosystem: Engineered > Bioreactor > Anaerobic > Unclassified ...
TTAACGGCAAAGTGCCCTGGTAAATATTTGTGGCAAGGGGGGGTGATTCTCATCCCCCTTGTCAGTCTATTATATGCATTCCCACATCTACCCTTATCAGCCCAATAGGCAGGAGAGCACATGCAAGCATACTGGCAACTCAATTTTGAGCGTTCTGAAAGACTAATTAACCATGGCATCGGTACAGAAGCATTCTTTAAATCCATAGAACAGGAATTGCCGCCTGTGATGTCACGAGCTGAACTGTCAAGGGCTACAGGAGGGCTCATTTCAGCCAAAACGCTCTCAAACGAGGACGCCATGCACAAAGGCCCTGCAGAGCGCGTACGGGCAGGGTCAAAGATTGGCTATACCCGCCCCTCAGCCATGGCGTACATTCGAAAAAAATTTCAACTATTATGAAAAATTTTAGGTGATTATGTACAGTTTTACTCCACGCAGTGCCAATCAGCCTGCTTCTGACAAGCAACTTTGCTATGCCTATGACCTTGCTGAGCGGCAGGGCCTAGACGCTGAAGTGCTTTGTTCTATAAACTTTTACAAGGAATATAGCGATATGACAGCAAATGAGGCCAGCCAACTCATTGATCTGCTAACATAATGAAACATCAAGCCAAATAACGGTTCCGTTGGCGTGAGGTTATCGAACCGATCATTGGCCACCTCAAAAATGGCCACAGGATGCTGCGCCATAGCCTCAAAGGCCAGGCCCCGACTCCGTACTTGCTCATGGCCTGTGCTGCGTTCAATTTCCGGAAGTTCATCCGAAGTCTATGTTTTTTGTGCCTCAAATTCTTTGGGCACATCTTCGACCCAAAATTCAGACCGTCAGGCCTGGGCCTGACGTGGTGTTTTAACAGTTTTTCAGGATCGACAAAATAGAGCCATGGGCATATTTTAGAGCAGATCATATACTTACCGTAATAACCCGTACAAGTGTTCGCTAAACAATAGGAAAGGAAAATAACTGTGGCCAAGACGCTTGAAGCCCACGACAAACTGATCCGAGAGATTTTTGAGGGCAGCTACCAGTTCGAAATTCCAGATTACCAGCGCCCCTACGCTTGGACGACCGAGCAGGCGGGCGAGTTGTTTGATGATCTGATTTCGGCGATGCAGGAAGCCCGCGTCTCCGGCGCGACCAGTCAATACTTCCTCGGCAGCATCGTTCTGATCAAGAAGGACCGGGAGCCGAAATCATCGGTGGTCGATGGCCAGCAGCGCTTGTCCACGCTGACGATGCTGTTTGCGGTGCTGCGCGAGGCCATACCTCATGCCGCCGACGACATCACCGACTTCCTCTACAAGAAAGGCAAAGCCAGCCTTGGAGAGAATAATGAATACCGTCTAATCGCCCGTGAGGAGGATGCCGACTTTTTCCGCACTAACGTTCAGGAGTCGGGTGGCATCGCGCAGTTGGTTGCCAACACCGATAAGCTGGAAGACAGCCGCCTGCGCTACCGCGAAAACGCTACGCTGTTGCTTGCCAAGGCTAAGGCTTTGCAGCCCGACGACCTGATCGCCCTGTGGAAGTTCTTGGCCAATGATTGCTCGCTGGTCGTCATTTCAACGCCCGACCTAGAAGCTGCCTACCGCATTTTCTCCGTGCTCAACAATCGAGGGCTCGACCTTGCGCCCATCGACATCATCAAGGCGCAGGTTCTGGGGCATATCCGCACCACGGCAGGCGACGAAAAGAGCAGGACCTACGCTAAAGAGTGGAGCCGCATCGAAAGCTCACTAGGCCGCGACGCTTTTGGCGATCTGTTCGGCCATATCCGCACTATCTACGCCAAGCAGAAGCAGCGGGCCACGTTGGTCAAGGAATTTCAGGAGCACGTCACCGAATACAAGACTCCTCTCGACCTTGTCGACAAAGTCATCAAGCCCTACGCTGAAGTGTGGGATTTCATACGCAACGCCGACTTTGAAGCCACCGAGTACGCCGAGACCATTAATGAGCATCTGTCTTGGCTGAATCGCGTAGACTTCAAGGATTGGGTGCCCCCGGCACTGGTATATTTCAAGCGTTTTCGCCAAAAGCCCAAGCTGCTCGCGGAATTCTTCGGGTCACTGGAACGGTTGACCTATTTCTTGCTGGTCACCAAGGTGGTCATCAACGAGCGCATCGAAACCTTCGCAGCGCTCACCAAGGAAATCGAGTCTGCTGACTTTAGCGGCGAACTGGCTACCTTGAATACTCTGGTCCTCACGGACAAACAGAAGCGCGAGTTCACGGTCGCGCTCGATGGCGACATCTACCGCAATCTGCCCAAAGCCCGCATGGCGCTGGTCTTGCGCCTTGAGTCCTTGGTACGTGCCCCCGGCGTGCAGTTGCAAAACGCGGTGTCGCTGGAGCACGTCCTGCCGCAAACCCCGCCAGATGGTTCGGACTGGACTAACTGGTTCTCCGATGAAGAAGATCGCGAGGGCTGGACCCACCGGTTGGCCAATCTGGTCCCGCTGGATAGGAACAAGAATTCGTCTGCCAGCAACTACGACTTCGCCAAGAAAAAGGATGTCTACTTCAAAGGAAAGGGCACAGCATCTCCTTTCATGCTGACGCAGGAAGTCAGATCAGTAAGCGAGTGGACGCCAGAGCTTCTGGCCGAACGCCAGGAACGCCTTGTGGGCATCCTCATAGCCCATTGGAATCTCGCCATCGCCACAGACACGGCAGCGAGCTGAGGAACCCCTTGATGCAAAAGAAACACCAACAAGACCAAAGCCAGCTCAAGTGGATATCCGACTTCATCTGGAACATTGCAAATGACCGCCTGCGGGACGTCTACGTGCGCGGCAAGTACCGTGACGTGATCCTGCCCTTCACCGTGCTGCGGCGTCTTGATGCCGTGCTCGAAGAGACCAAGGACGCTGTGCTGGAGTGTAAAAAATTCCTCGATACCAACACTGTGGCCGAGCAGGATGGCGCGCTGCGCATGGCGGCAGGCCAGGCATTTTACAACGTGTCGGAATTCACCCTGGCCAAGTTGAAGGCCAGTGCTGCAGGGCAGCGCCTACGCGATGATTTCATTGCGTATCTGGACGGTTTCTCTCCCAATGTGCAGGAAATCCTAACTAAGTTTAACTTCCGCAACCAGATTCAGAAGCTGGTGGATTCCCACGTCTTGGGTTACCTGATCGAAGACTTCCTCGACCCCGAAGTCAATCTCGCCCCGCTGCCTGTGAAGGATGCTGACGGCCACATCAAGCTGCCAGCGCTGGACAACCACGGAATGGGTACGGTCTTCGAAGAACTGATCCGCCGCTTTAACGAAGAGAACAACGAAGAGGCAGGAGAGCACTTCACCCCTCGCGACGTGATACAGCTCATGTCCAAGCTGCTGTTCCTGCCGGTGGCCGATCGCATCGAGTCCAGCACCTATTCTCTCTATGACGGATCTTGCGGCACAGGTGGCATGCTCACCGTGGCCGAGGAAGCGTTGCATGAATTGGCCGAGCAGTACGGCAAGGAAGTGTCCATCCACCTGTTCGGGCAGGAAATCAACGACGAAACCTACGCCATCTGCAAGGCAGACCTGCTCCTGAAGGGTGAAGGCGCGGCGGCCGAGAATATCGTCGGTGGCGCGGACAAATCTACCCTGTCAGCCGACCAGTTCCGCAGCCGCGAATTCGATTTTATGATCTCCAATCCGCCCTATGGCAAGAGTTGGAAGACAGATCTGGAGCGCATGGGTGGTAAGAAGGAATTCAGCGACCCCCGCTTCATCGTCAGCCATGCGGGTAACAACGAGTTCAAGCTCATCACCCGTTCCAGCGACGGGCAGCTCATGTTTCTGGTGAATAAGCTGCAAAAGATGAAGCACAACACACCCTTGGGTAGCCGCATTGCGCTGGTGCACAACGGGTCGGCGTTGTTCACCGGAGACGCAGGCCAAGGGGAGAGCAACATACGCCGTTGGGTGCTGGAAAATGACTGGCTCGAAGCCATCATCGCCCTACCGCTCAATATTTTCTACAACACCGGCATTGCCACCTACATCTGGGTACTGGCCAACAAGAAGGCAGAAGCGCGCCGTGGCAAGGTGCAGTTGATCGACGCGTCGCAGTGGTTTCAGCCACTTCGCCGTAACCTCGGCAAGAAGAACTGCGAACTGAGTGATGCCGACATTGCACGCATTCTCGACCTCTACCTCGGCGACGCGAAGGAATCCACCGAGTCCAAATGGTTTGACACCCAGAATTTCGGATACTGGAAAATCAGCGTCGAGCGCCCTCTGCGCCTGAAAAGCCAGCTCTCCGACGAACGCATCGAGTCCCTGCGGTTTGCCACCGGCGACGAAGCGTTGCGCGCCAACATCTACGCCACCCACGGCGAGGCGCTCTATACTGAGTTCGCCAAGAGGAAACCGGCCATCGAAGCATGGCTGAAAGGCGAGGACGAAAACGAAGATGACGACAGCGAGGAAAACGACAGCGGCGATGACAGTGAGACGCCCTTCGCCCGCAAAGCCGTGCCCGCCAAACGCCGCAAAAAGCTGCTCGACGCATCGACCTGGCAGCGCGACAAGGGGCTGATGGAGGTGGCGCGACGAGTGCAGCAGGCATTGGGGCGCGCCGTTTTCCACGACCACAACGTTTTCCGCACTCGCTTCGATGCGGCATTGAAAACACAGGGTGACAAGCTCGGCGTGCCGGAGAAGAAGGCCATATACAAGGCGGTGAGCTGGCGCGACGAAACCGCGCCGCCGGTCATCGCCAAACGCAGCAAGCTCAAGGCGGGCGAACATTTTGAGCCCGAATTTGATGGCGCGTATCTGGACACCGTGGGGAAAGACCGCTTCAGGGTTGAGTACGAACCCGACAGCGATCTGCGGGACACTGAGCAGGTGCCATTAAAGGAACCGGGCGGCATCGACGCCTTCTTCGCTCGCGAAGTGCTGCCGCACGCGTCGGATGCCTGGATCGCCACGGACAAGACCCAGATTGGCTACGAGATTTCGTTCGTGCGCTATTTCTACAGACCCGTGAAGTTACGCGAACTTGTCGATATCCGTCGCGACATCCTCACGCTGGAGCAGCAAAGCGAGGGTTTGCTGCACAAGATCGTGGGGGTAGAGAAATAATGTTTAGCCCTTATCCAGATTACCGGCAGACTGATTTGAACTGGTTTGAATATTTGCCTAATTCGTGGACTGTCCTGCGAACAAAGCAACTGTTCCGCCTCATAATTGAAAAAGCTCCAGCGAATAACCAGAAGGAATTGCTATCTGTTTATACCCATATCGGTGTCAGACCGAGAAAGAGCCTTGAGCAACGCGGCAACAAAGCCTCTACAACTGATGGTTACTGGGTTGTAAAAAAGGGGGACATAATTTCCAATAAGCTCCTTGCCTGGATGGGAGCTATTGGTGTCTCCCACTATGAAGGAGTTACCAGTCCTGCTTATGACGTTTTGAGGCCAATCAAGTCATGTAACACTGACTATTATCATTTTCTATTCAGGACAAAAAAATATCTCCAACAGTTCAAGATAAGATCGAGGGGCATTATGGATATGCGCCTCCGGCTGTATTTTGACCAGTTTGGACAAATTCCAATTCCTGTCCCACCGCGCCCCGAGCAAGATCAGATCGTTGCCTATCTCCGTGCGCAAGATGCCCACATCGCCCGCTTCATCAAAGCCAAACGTGACCTGATCAAGCTGCTCACCGAGCAGAAGCTGCGCATCATCGACCACGCCGTCACGCGTGGCCTCGACGCTTCCGTCAGGCTCAAGCCTTCGGGTATTGAGTGGCTGGGCGAGGTGCCTGAGCATTGGGAGCTTCGCCGTTTGAAGTTCCTCGCCAGTAACACTACGAACCAGACTACAACCAAGGCCAGCGACGAAATTTATCTGGCACTGGAACACGTTCAAAGTTGGACTGGCGTGGCGCGGCCGCTTGAGGGCGAAGTCGAATTTGCCAGCACGGTGAAGCGGTTTGTCGCCGCCGACGTTCTGTTCGGCAAGCTCCGTCCGTACTTGGCGAAGGTAACGCGGGCGCATCGCGCTGGCGTATGCGTGAGCGAGTTTCTCGTGCTGCGCTCGCGCAAGGATCTCATCCTTCCTGCGTATCTTGAGCAGCTACTGCGCTGCAAGCGCGTCATTGACCTGATTAACAGCTCCACGGCGGGCGCGAAGATGCCGCGTGCCGATTGGACTTTCATCGGCAATGTCCGGCTACCCATTCCACGCCAAGATGAACAGGAAGCGATCCTGTTGCACATATTGCGCGAGACGAAGGACTTGGATGAAGCCATCGCCCGCGCCGAAGAAGAAATCAAACTGATCCGCGAATTCCGCGACCGCCTGATTGCCGATGTGGTCACCGGCCATGTGGACGTGCGTGGCTGGCAGCCCGGCCCGGACGACGTGGTGGACGACGCGGCACTGGCTGCGCTCGACGATGACTCAGGAGATATGACTGAAGAGGAGGATGGCGATGGCGAAGACTGACACCAGCGAGCGTTGGTTCGAGGCGCGCGTGGTGCGTGGTCTGACCGGTGTGCCGCAGCCCGAGTACAGCCATGAGCTTTCTCCTTCGGACTTTGCCGCCACCCACAACGGCTACGTGCAGGGCAAACCCACTGATTACAATCGCGATGTGGCGCTGGATGTAGTGCAGTTGCTAGCCTTTTTGCAGGCCACCAACCCGGAGGCGGTGGACACGCTGGAACTGGCGGCGGACGGCATCAAGCGCACCCAGTTCCTGCACCGCCTGCAGGGGGAGATCACCAAGCGCGGTGTGGTGGACGTGCTGCGCAAGGGGGTGAGCCACGGGCCGGTACATGTTGATCTCTACAAGATGCTACCCACGCCGGGCAATGCTGCCGCAGCAGATGCATTTGGCAAAAACATCTTCAGCGTCACCCGACAGGTGCGCTACAACAACGATTCTGGCAACGAACTGGACTTGGCTATCTTCATCAATGGCCTGCCGGTGCTGACCTTCGAGTTGAAGAACTCGCTGACCAAGCAGACCTTGGCCGACGCTATCGTCCAATACCAGACCACGCGCAGCCCGCAGGAGCTGCTATTCCAGTTGGGCCGCTGCGTGGCACACGTCGCCGTTGATGACGCGGAAGTCGCATTCTGCACCGAGTTGAAGGGCAAAGCCTCGTGGTTCCTGCCATTCAACCAGGGCTGGAACAGCGGCGCGGGCAATCCGCCCAACCCGGAGGGGTTGAAGACCGATTACTTGTGGAAGCAGGTGCTGACCCGCGAGTCGCTGGCCAACATCATCGAGAGTTACGCGCAAGTGGTGGAGGATGAAGAGGCGAACGCTGGCGGTAAGAAACGCAAGAAGCGTAAGCAGATTTTCCCGCGTTTCCATCAGTTGCGCACTGTGCGTGCCCTGCTGCGCCGCACCCATACCGATGGGGTGGGCAAGCGCTATCTTATCCAGCATTCGGCAGGCAGCGGCAAGAGCAACACGATTGCCTGGCTGGCACATCAGTTAGTGGAACTACGCCTCAAGAACGACCCGATGACGGCGCAGTTCAACTCCATCATCGTTATCACCGACCGACGCGCATTGGACACACAGATCGCTCGCACCATTAAGGGGTACGACCACGTGGCAGCGATCTTCGGCCACTCCGACAACGCGCAAGAACTGCGCGATTATCTGCGCCGGGGCAAGAAGATCATCGTTACTACGGTGCAGAAGTTCCCGTTCATCCTCGACGAGCTGGGTGACCTCAGTGACAGAAATTTTGCGCTGTTGATCGACGAGGCGCATTCCAGCCAAGGCGGCAAAACCACGGCGCGGATGCACGAAGCCCTTGGCGGCAAGGTGGCCGAGGAGGAGTTTGAAGAGGACAGCACGCAGCATGCAGTGAACGCGGAAATCGAGAAGCGCATCGCCTCGCGCAAGCTGCTGGCCAACGCCAGCTACTTCGCGTTCACAGCCACACCCAAGAACAAGACGCTGGAGTTGTTCGGGGAGAAGACCTTGGTAGGCGACAAAGTGCAGTTCCGCTCGCCGGAGGAACTGACCTATACCACCAAGCAGGCTATTCAGGAAAAGTTCATCCTCGACGTGGTAGAGAACTACACCACCTACGACAGCTTCTACCAAGTGGCCAAGACGGTGGCGGACGACCCGGAATTCGACAAGGCGAAGGCGCTGAAGAAAATCCGCCACTATGTCGAATCACATGACAAGGCCATCCGACGCAAGGCCGAGATCATGGTCGATCACTTCATCGCACAGGTTGCGGGCAAGCAGAAGATCGGTGGCAAAGCGCGGGCGATGATCGTGTGCAACGGCATCGCGCGGGCCATCGATTACTGGCGCGAGGTGTCGGACTACCTCACGCAGATCAAGAGTCCGTACAAGGCCATCGTGGCGTACTCGGGAGACTTCGAGATTGGCGGCCAGAAGAAGACCGAAGTCGATCTGAACGGATTTCCAAGCAAGGATATTCCGGCCAATCTCAAGCAGGACCCGTATCGCTTCCTGATCGTCGCCAACAAGTTTGTTACGGGATTTGATGAGCCCTTGCTGCACACGATGTACGTGGACAAGCCGCTGGCGGGCGTGCTGGCGGTGCAGACCCTGTCACGTCTGAACCGGGCTCATCCGCAGAAGCACGACACTTTCGTACTCGACTTTGCCGACAACGCCGAGGCGGTGAAGGCGGCATTTCAGGACTACTACCGCGCCACCATCCAAACAGGTGAAGCCGACGCCAACAAGCTGCACGACCTGAAGGCCGAACTCGACGGGCAACAGGTGTACAGCTGGCAGCAGGTGGAAGATTTAGTGGCACGGTACCTGAGCGGCGCAGACCGGGACAAACTCGATCCTATCCTCGATGCGTGTGTGGCCGAATACTCAGACAAACTCGGTGAGGATGATCAGGTCAAGTTCAAGGGCAAGGCCAAGTCCTTCGTGCGTAGCTACGGTTTCCTTGCTGCGATCCTAAGTTACGGTCACCAGACGTGGGAGAAGTTATCGATTTTCCTGAACTTCCTTATTCCAAAGCTGCCCGCGCCCAAGGAGGAAGACCTCTCCAAGGGGGTGCTAGAGACCATCGACATGGACAGCTACCGGGTGGAGGCCAAAGCGGCCCTGAAGATGGCTATGGCCGACACCAATGCCACGGTCGATCCTGTACCGCCGGGGGGCGGTGGTGGCACGGATGAGGCAAATATCGACAAGCTCTCTGCGATCATCAAGACTTTCAACGATTTGTTCGGCAACATCGAGTGGAAGGACGAGGACAAGATCCGCAAGGTCATCGCCGAGGATATCCCGGCGCGTGTGGCGCAGGACAAGGCTTATCAGAATGCGCAGGCGAACTCCGACAAGCAGAACGCCAAATTGGAGCACGACAAGGCGCTTAACCGCGTGGTGCTGGAGCTGCTGTCCGACCACACTGAACTGTTCAAGCAGTTCAGCGACAACCCCAGCTTCAAGCGCTGGCTGACGGACATGGTCTTCGATGCGACCTACCACCGGGGCGCAGAACCGCCGAAGGCACCGTCGCAGCCTGAGGTCTCGGCGTAAAAAGAACTTGGTGCGGGAGGCCGCTATGAGCGGAACATCTTCACAGGATAAAGCCAGAGTCTCAGAATGGTAAGGGGGAGTAATGCATATTGAATCTATGACGTTGGCGGGATTTCGTTGCTTTGGACCTGCCCCCATCACAGTGTTTTTTTCATCAGGCATTACAACCCTCGTTGGCCCAAATGCGGCAGGAAAAACAGCCCTGCTACAAGCACTGTCAAAATTGTTCGGCATTTCAAATGCACAACGTACAGTGCAACCATCAGATTTTCATCTGGGCGTTGAAGATGATCCTGATGATCGCGAAATCAAGAATCTATTTATTGAAGTCTCGATTGGATGGCCAGAGCTGGTAGACGGCACGGCTACTCCGGAGACAATAGCCCCCGCATTCAGACATATGCTGATAAACCGAGAAGGAGAAGCCCCCATATGTCGCTTGCGTCTTGAAGCTCAATGGGAACCTGATGGAACAGCTGAAGGCGTAGTTACACAAAAGCTCTGTTGGGTTGACACCCTTGAGGAGAAGCCATCGGAGAATAAATGTTGCCCGGTAAGCCCGGCAGATCGTGGCCTAATACAGCTCTATTACACTCCTGCCAGCCGTGATGCTGCTGCGCAAGTTCGTACAACAACTGGGGCACTTGCGGCCCGCTTGCTTCGTGCAATCGAGTGGTCCTCCGATACGGAGGATGCTATTCAAGAAGCCACTGGACGCATCGCTTCAGCATTCGAGAGTGAAGCTTCGATCGCTGCAATTGGAGAAGCCTTACAAAACCGCTGGTCAGAGCTCCATGACGAAGTCGTTGATACAAGCCCGAAATTCCGCCTGACTAGTCGGCAGTTTGAGGAGGTCGTTCGCAAAATTGCCGTCATCTTTGAGCAAGGCCCAAACGGTAAAGAGCGCGATCTTAACGCTCTAAGTGATGGACAGCAGTCACTTTTCTATTTCGCCTTGGCTGCAGCAATTTTTGACATGGAGCGTGCGATCGTAAACAAAACGGTTGAGGGCTTTCTTGGCGATACACTTCGTATCCCTGTTCTTACGCTACTCGCACTGGAAGAACCAGAAAACCATCTCTCGCCTTACTTTCTTGCCCGCATTATAAGACAAGTCCGTTCTCTAACCGATGTAGGGAGCGCACAGGCAATCATTACCAGCCACTCGCCAGCGGTATTGAGTCGCGTTAAGCCGTGCGAGGTGCGCTATTGCCGTTGCGATTCGGATACTCGTGTCTCAACAGTCAAGGAAATAGCGTTACCAGATGGCACTGATGAAGCCGCCAAGTTCGTCCGTGGCGCAATGCTTGTCTATCCAGAGCTCTATTTCGCCCGTTTTGTCCTACTCGTGGAAGGAGATTCGGAGAGGATAGTCTTACCTTGCCTTGCTGAGTCCCTTGATCTTCTCATCGATCCAGCCTTCGTTGCCATTGTTCCTTTGGGTGGTCGGCATGTACAGCATTTTTGGCGTTTGTTGACCCAGCTTGGTATCCCGTACGCAACGCTTTTGGATCTTGACTTAGGGCGCCAAGGAGGTGGCTTCGGCAGGATAAAAACTTCCATTGAAAAGCTCCTTGACATTGGTGTTCCTAAATCTGTCCTTTTAGAACTATCCGATGGAAAAATTTTGTCTGATGCAGAATTGGCGAAGATGCACACGTGGAACAGTGAAAACCTTTTTGAAGGGTGGGTTGATCGTCTTAAGCGTCATGGTGTCTATTTTTCAGCGCCGCTAGATCTTGATTTATCTATGTTAAAATCTTTCCCAGAAGCTTATCAAGAAATAATTCCCCAAAGAGGTGGTCCAAGAATAACTAATAGCAAAGCTATGAAAGTGGTTCTCGGAGCTACAGGAAAAATAAACAATCTATACGCTGGCCAGTTCAAGGATTATTTTAATCTTTTTCCGGCATATCGCTATCATTTTTTGACCCACAGTAAGCCAGCAACACATCTTGCAGCTTTAACTAATATTGAAAAAATGAAGTTAAAAAAAGATATGCCACCCGTCCTGAAAGAGCTTCTTGAGCATATCACCAATGCCTTGCGGAGGAATTAGCTATGGTTGCGCTGCGCTTGGGGGGCCGAGCGGAAGAGTGGAAGCCTGAAGGCGTGAATGCGCTTGAACCAAATGCGTTACAGGTCGTTTTTTCGACAGAAAATCGTTCGGTTATTGCTGGCCCAGGCGCAGGTAAGACAGAGTTGCTTGCACAGCGCGCGGCCTATCTTCTTCAAGAAGGGGGAGCATCGGACCCAAGGCGCATCCTTGCGATTAGCTTCAAGCGTGATGCCGCAGCAAATCTAGCAGATCGAGTAAAACAACGTTGTCATCGTAATTATTCAGAACGGTTCGATTCCATGACATTCGACGCATTTGCTAAAGGGTTACTTGACCGCTTTGGACAAGCGTTGCCCGAACATTGGCGTCCACATCCTGATTATGAAATCACCTTTCCCAAGGACCGCGACTATAGTGAGCTTTTGTATAGGCAGATCGGAGTACCGCCAGCATCAATCGGAACCTTAGCTGACATTCAGGCCATATCTGTCAAGGATTTTATCCGCCATCACTTATTCGGATTGCCACTTCCTGTGGGAGGTTGGCCGCAGCCTACTCCAGCCCAGTGGGCAACAGAGCGATTCTGGCAACTGTCTCTTCATGAAAGGGGAAAGAGCTTTTTGTCTTTTCCTATGATTGGACGCCTTGCCGAACTTGTATTGCGACTTAATCCAATGGTGCGTAAAGCGATTCAACTAACATACTCCTATCTATTTATGGATGAATTCCAGGACACCACTCAGACTCAATATGATCTTGTTCGAGCTATCTTTCACGATAGCTGTACTGTGATTACTGCTGTTGGGGATAATAAACAGCAGATTATGCGCTGGGCGCTGGCAATGGAAGACCCATTCACGATTTTTGATGAAGAATTCGGAGCAATACGAACGCGACTTTATAACAATTATCGTTCGTCACCAGATTTGGTGAGAATTCAGCATGTCCTCGCACAAGCTCTAGATGCCCAAGTTGTTGTCCCGGTGCCGATGGTAGTGGGTGCGATTGCTGATGCCAGTTGTGCCATCTGGGAGTTTTCAACGCCAACGAGTGAGGCGGAGTATCTGGCCTCATTCGTCGCAACCGCGATGAATACCTATTCACTCAGGCCGCGTGATTTTGTTCTATTGGTGCGGCAGAGAGCTAAGGAATACGCCGCCGTCCTTGAGCCTCAGTTTGCGGCGGAAGGTCTTCTTTTACGCAATGAGGCCAGAGAAATCGGGGGAGTTGTGCTCCAAGAATTGCTAGTGGAGCCCGTATCAGAACTAATTATGGCTGTTTTGCACTTGGCTACGGCTACACGGGCTGGGCAACAGTGGGCAGAATGCCAAGAAATGCTCACACGAATACGGGGCAATAATCCTACCGATGAAATTGCACAGACCAAGCTTGCTCGCGAATTGGATGAATGTGTACTTGCAATCAGAACCAAATATCCAAAACCACCCAAGTCTAAGGCTGAGGCATGCGCGATTATAGACGATATTCTTAATTTTGCCGGTTACGATAACATCGTCGCAGCCTATCCTGCCTATGGGCAAGGAAGTTGGTTTGAAAAAGTGCTGGACGCATCAGCAGAGCATTTGTTGGCATCGTCATATAGAGCAACAGAGTGGGCTATAGCCCTTGATAATTATGAAGGTATTTATGCTATCCCTTTGATGACTATTCATAAGAGCAAAGGGCTCGAGTATCACACAGTCATATTTATTGGATTGGACGATAGTGCGTGGTGGAGTTTTTCAAAAGATCAAATTGAGGCCACCGCTGGGTTCTTTGTAGCGTTTACACGCGCCAAACAACTCGTTGTTTTTTCATACTGCGCGCAACGTGGAGCAAGAGAAGAAATAGCACCTCTTTATCAGCTACTTAAAAAAGCTGGAGTTGGTAGTGTGAAAAAATCTTGATAGCAATGAATTGTTAGAGCCGTGTCATTCGTAACTAGTTTAGGTAGAAATAGCTTTCTGCTATGAAAATCAATTGCATCATGAGACAGCAAAAAATGTAACGTTGTAATAATTCCTATCACAATACAATTGAGTGTGTAAATTAATATTGTCTATGATATCTCTATTTGTATATATATCGTACAAATAGTCTAGCTATTCTGCGTCACTATAGTAAAAAAATATGCAACGATAATTCAGAGCTCTTTAAGTAAATAACATCCTGCATGTTTAGCCCCCCCTCGGATTCACAATGTATAGCGAATTTGGCTTGATTTTTATTCCAGTCATGCTAGATCTAAGCCATTATTACTGGGAGGCATTGCGTGGGGGTAGTGTCCAGAATTTTTCGCACATTTTGCAGCAGCCAGTCGGTAAAGCATGGTTTCGTATCGAGCTGCAATAGCTCTGATTTAAGCTGATATCTCTTGGTTCATGTTCATATACCGTTGCGTGCCCCACTTTTGGCCTGCCATATAGCGCAGGCGGGCAGCCACCAACATCAGGGCAGCGTGACCATCCGGAAAACTGCCCACTACTCTGGTTCGACGGCGAATTTCACGGTTCAAACGCTCAAGCGGAT
>Ga0183095_11337_pt2 | contig 13893 bp, 11 predicted proteins | sample BioMet4_FD_130346 | JGI IMG/M metagenome (GOLD analysis project Ga0183095, IMG submission 130346) | Microbial communities from bioreactor (seeded with sewage sludge) at LBNL, California, USA - Biofuel metagenome 4 (v2) (version 3) | ecosystem: Engineered > Bioreactor > Anaerobic > Unclassified ...
ACACGGGAAGTGTACAGTCATATTCTGTACCCGTAACAGGAACATATAACATAAAATGTTGGGGAGCTAGTGGTTCCGGAGAATATAATCCAGGAAGAGGGGGATATACTGTTGGGCAAATTATTCTTACAAGAGGAACTTTACTATACGTCTACGTAGGAGAAGTGGGGCAAGGATATGCTTATTCTAATTTTAATGGCGGTGGTATTGGAGAAACTAGCGGCGGTGGAGCTACAGATATAAGACTAAATTCTGGTATATGGAATGATTTTAACAGTCTTAAGTCAAGAATAATGGTTGCAGGTGGCGGCGGTGGTGGATATTATATTCGAACAACAAAAGATGGAATATGCCCTGATGCTGGTGGATTAAAAGGAACTGATGCATATTGTATTTACACACCTGATGGTATAACGACTTACAGTGGACATGGTGGAACACAAACTGCAGGTGGAAAATGCGGTAGTACAAGTTCAACTGTTGATCCTTATACTCTAAATGCAGACGGTCACTATGGGTATGGAGGATATGGTAATAGTTATCCTGATAATAGTTGTATGTCTTCTGGTGGCGGTGGTGGATACTATGGCGGAGGACACGGAGTACATCCTAATAGTGGTTGGACTGGTGGAGGTGGTGGTTCTTCTTTTATATCAGGTTATTCTGGTTGTGATGCCATTGATAAGTCATCAACATCCGACAAAATTATACATACAGGTTTACCAAATCATTATTCTGGTTATATTTTTACAAATTCACAAATGATTGCAGGTAATACTTCAATGCCTTCACCTAGTGGTAGTACAGAAACTGGACATACAGGTAATGGATATTGTTTAATTACTCAAATCACTTTTTAGATATTAAGAATAACAAATCATCCTTAGAATTGATTAGAATTCTAAGGATGATTTGTTATTTTATGGCAGCAACGTTATAATAGCGTAACCATTACCTGTTCGTATACCACTTGATGTTCCTCCATTACTGACACCATCTATATATCCTGAACCACCCGAACCATAACCAACGTATGTAGAACCTCCTGAACCACTATATCCACCATACCAACCACCTCCACCAGCAGAATCTCCTATTACAGATTGACCTATTCCAAAAGAATATCCCGTAGATTGCGTTCCTCCATGTGCTCCTCCTCCTGACAAGCCTCCACCACTGCCTCCGTTCCCATGTCTAGATTCAGGTTCTAAATTAATTTGATCACGTGCTCCTCCGCCTCCTCCTGCAACTATATATACTGCAGATCTATTGGAATTAAGGATTGATAATAAACCAGGAACAGTTGCTATATGAGTTGCTCCTCCTCCAGAACTAGTATAATGATTAACAGAATTATTACCAGTTACATTACCTCCTCCATTGTATCCTCCAGTTAACGATTGATACATATCAGTTGCACCGACTCCAGCTCCTCCAATATATATGTATATTAATTTATCTTTAGACAAAAATGAATTTCCATACGAATATCCACCTAAACCTCCTATATATGAAGCTGATATACTTGTAGACCCACCTTGTGCCCCCCAAACTTCTAATTTATATGTACCATCTTTAGGTGCCACAAACTGCTGCACACTTCCCGTGTTACGAGGAAATATTTAAACAAAAACCAGATATTAACCAAATTTATTGTCAAATATTCTTGTAACAAATCTTGTTTTGTCAAATTATTTTCCTCCTCACACGGGAAGTGTACAGAGCTTCACAGCACCACAAGAGGGTACTTACAAACTAGAAGTATGGGGAGCGCAAGGTGCTGGTTGGTATGGCAAAGGAGGCTATGCTCATGGCAATATAAATTTAAAATCAACCATATATATATGCATAGGCTCATGTGGGGGGCTTAGAACGCATTCTTATAATGGTGGTGGTTCTGGAGATTGTAGTGGTGGTGGTGCTACACATATATCTATAACAAACAGAGGAGAATTGAAAAATTACCAATTCTATCAGTCTGAAGTATTAATAGTTGCTGGTGGTGGTGGTGGTGGTGAGCGTTTTCAAGGTGGCTTTGGTGGTGGTACAAATGGGGATAATAGTGGCAACGTTGTTTTAGATGGTACCAGTTATATTATTGATAAGGTGAGCGAAGGAGGTAGTCAAACTTCTGGTGGGACTGCTGGCATATTTAATAGCTGGGCTGGGCAAAAAGGTTCTTTTGGAATGGGTGGGGATGGAATAAACTCTGCTACTGTCGATCAAGGTGCAGGAGGTGGTGGTGGCTGGTATGGCGGCGGTGGTATACCATTTGTTGGAGCTGCTGGTGGCGGTTCTGGTCATTTGGGTTCAATTCTAATAAATGGATCTATGCAATCAGGTGTAAGAGATGGAGACGGGTACGCAATAATTACTCAGATATCATTCTGATAGTATTTAAATAAAAATCCACTGCAATCAATTATGCAATGGATTTTTATATTTTGTGTTATTATGGTATATATGAAATAATACAACAACCATTTCCACAGTGTCCAGTCTCTGTTCCACCTAATGGTGATGGCATAATGGCATTACCAGTTATCATTGCAGAATTAGTAAATAAGTATCCACTGTAATGATTTGGTGAACCGCTGTGTTGTATATTACTTTCAGTTGATGATTCTTTTATAGCATCACAACCGGAGTATCCAGAAATAAAAGATGAGCCGCCGCCGCCAGAACCAACAGTTCCTGATCCATGATTACCATTACCGCCAGCATAATATCCATTTCCGCCACCTCCTGTTGTTACATAATTATAATATGTATATCCAAATCCAGCCCTTTTTGAATTTGGATACATATGATCACCTGTTCCATGAAGTCCTCCTTGTGTTTGCTCACCACCTGTTGCATTATTGCCAGTTACACCTCCATTACCATTTCCTGAAAAACCTAGCAAAGAACCTGCAGGTGCACCATTAACATTTGTGTTATATGTACAAGCTCCTCCTCCACCACCAGCTACTATGATTCGTGATTTTAAACTGGAGAATTCATTCCAAGCTCCATTTGTCAAACGTACATCCGTCGAGCCACCTCCGGAATAAGTCCAACTATTCTGAATGCTAACGGACTCTCCTCCATTATTATATATTGTTTTACCTGTTCTTCCGAGAGTAAATGTAACTATATCAGATGGGTCTTGAGAAGACGTATAATACTCTGTTTTTACAGGTGTTTTAGTATTAAAAACATCTCCTTGTTCACCAACATATAAATACAATGTGTTACCTGCTATTAAATTTATATATCCCTCCACATATGCACCTCGTCCACCTAATATTGTCGAGCTACCTCCTCCAGAAGCTCCCCAACATTGAATCTGGTACCAACCTGTATTTACGGCAGTGAAACTTTGTACACTTCCCGTGTTAGGAGGAAAATATCACAACAAAAACCAGAAATAAATCAAATTTATTGTCAAATATTCTCGTAATAAGTCTTGTTTTGTTTAATTATTTTCCTCGTAACACGGGAAGTGTACAAGAGTTTACCGCACCTAAAGGAGGTACATACAAACTGGAAGTTTGGGGAGCAGAAGGTGGAAATAATGGTGGTAAAGGTGGTTATAGTTATGGTACATTAAGATTATTAGCTAAATCACAATTGTATATTGCAGTAGGAGGACATATATATAATGGTGGTGGCAAAGAAGGACCTACAGGACCTGGTGGAGGCGGAGCTACACATATTGCTACGAACAACAGAGGCGAGTTAAAAAATTACAAATCATATCAGTCAGAAATACTAATCGTGGCTGGTGGTGGAGGTAGTTGTGATAATGGGACTCCTGGTTATGGAGGAGGACTATCTGGAGGAAATGGCGACTCAGGACAGTATTTCGGTTCACTTCTAACAACTTTAGCATATGGAGGTACCCAAACTTCTCCTGGTGCAAATGCAAATCGTATAGATAATTCTGTTATATACAATTCTTCAGATTTTGGGCAAGGTGGATCTGGTTATGTAATCAGCTCTGGTGGTACTGATTGGGGAGGTGCCGGTGGCGGTGGTTGGTATGGCGGAGGAGGTTCACCAAATATTGGTTCTGGTGGCGGTGGTTCTGGTCACATAGGCACTGGAGTTATTGGAACAACGATTGCTGGAAATCAATCAATTCCATCACCTTCAGGTGGAACAGAAACTGGACATTCTGGCAATGGTTATGCCAGAATAACCTTTGTCTCAGCTAATTAAATACCTATTTCCATTCTTTTCTCTTCTCTCGCGGAGAGAAGAGAAAGGATTGAGTTATGGGAAAGAAGTTTTTGCGAGGCGTAAATGTATCACTTTTATTATTGATTATTATTTCTACGTGTTCTTCATGTGTAAACGAAATGAATATTTTTGAAGGAAATAATAATAGACAAATTAACTTTTTAGTTTCAGTACCCGAATGGAAAAATACAGATTCGTTGACAACTACGAAAACTTCACGCGCGACACCTATTACGGACAACTCATTTGGTACAGATAAAAGTTTTAACTTAATTGCAGACCAAAATGATGGAGCTGGTAACTATAGTACATTGATAAATAGTCAAGCTGTTAGTTATACCAATAATATCTGGAAAACATCAAATGATTATTATTGGTCAGGAATAGCTAACAAAACTATAAGCTTCTATGCATACTATCCTAGTACTATTAGTAATGTTAGTCATACAGCAGGCTCTGCTCCAACTTTATTATATACTGTCCCTCCTGATGCTAGCAACCAAATTGATATAATTACAGCAATTAATCCAAATGTATCAGGAAGTGCGGCAACATCAACTCCATTGACTTTTAATCATATCTTTGCAGCGATTCAATTTTCAGTAGGAAGTGCTGGAATTGGCAGTGGAACAATCTCATCAATATCAATCGGAAATGTAGCCAATTCTGGAACATATACATTTGGTAGTGGTTGGTCAAATGTAACAGGTTCCAAAACATTCACAATATCACGGTCAAAGACAATTACAGGAACTTCAGGAGAAGATATCTATTCTGGAGATTATACTCTGATGATGATACCTCAGGATGTTAACAATATAACAATAACTGTGACTTACAGTAATGGAGGGGCACTTACTAAAACTATATCAGGTAAATGGGAAGCAGGAAAAGTGTACAAATATAATTTGTCTTATCAACCAAGGAGCTTTGCTTATACTGGTACTGTTCAAACCTATACAGCACCAGTTACTGGCACATACAAGTTGGAAGTTTGGGGGGCTGAAGGAAGCGTAAAAGGAGGATATTCTTCTGGTACAATTACTTTGAGTGCTGGTAAAACAGTATATATTTATGTAGGAGGAAAAAACAGTGATGGCTCTTATTTGAATGGTGATGGAGCTACAGACATACGATTAAATGGATTAATATATACACCACCTTCAGTAGACCTAAATACAACAATAGCACGTTATTATGGGCCATATTGGCATGGTAATGTTGGCGAATATCAGGTTGAAGCAACGGGAACTGGATTCGATAATTGCACATACTCATCTTATACGGTACCGATACCTAATAACAGTCCAGCTCATGACTTTTCAATAATAAATGTAATGAAAACATTATCTCATTTAACTGTTTATATTAATGTTGATATAGATGTTACATCTACAGATTATGGAGGAATCGAATTAAGAGTTGGCTGGGATGGAACTAAATATAATGTTGCAATAACACAAGCCACTATATCAAAATTATCAGATCGAGTTATTATTGGTGCTGGATACAATAGCAGCAACTCTACAAGTGGTGTTACAAATGGTTCTTCTCAAGTATATGCAAACTCAGGTAATGGCATGGCTAAAATAACGTTACTATCTGTCCCTTAACATACTTATAATATAAACTTTTACATATCATCCATTGCCAAACCTCTATAAGAGATTTCATATTTCTTATATTCTCCTGTTGTTTTAAAAAATGATGCAGCTTTAGAGCGAAGTATTGAAAGATCTATATCTGATTTTTGACGCTTCACTTCTATAAAATCAACTCTCTTACTTAAATCATCAGAGGCTATTATGTCAATTTCGTTTTCTCCCTTACGATCTCTCCAGTTACCAATACGAGTATAATTTTCTGATTCAATCATCTTTCTTTTAAAGTATCCTTCAAGAATCTTACCACTATATGATTCATAGTCGCGTTTAATAATCTCCCTCAACTTTTTAAATGCACCTATTTCTATCATATAATTATATTTGTATACGAAACGAAACCAAAATCGAAGAAAATTATCTTCTATAGCATAGTGAACATTCTTATTTGAAGATTTCTCAAACAGTGGCTGATTTTTTATAATCAAGTTATAATCCTTCTCTAGCTTGGTGAGATAACCACCAATTTCACTCTTTAATATTCCCTCTATATCACCCCTTGTGTTATGTCCTTGAGCGATGAGAGTAAGTATAGAAAAATAAATGCCATAATCTTTACCAAATTCTTCTATTAGCATATTTTTACCTTCTGTAATGAATGGAGAGTCATTGTCAATTATTCGATCAATCATTTTAGAATAAGTTGTAGCCCCACTATCAATTAACAGTTCTAGGTATTTGGCAACTCCACCTGTATAAAGGTAAAGTGACAGTAAATCTTCTTTAGAATAAGAAGGATGATATTCATTTAAAATCTCTTTTAATACTGATGGTGGAAATGGTTCTACCTTTAGTGTTAGTGTTTGTCTACCATATAAAGGTTCATGACTATCTTTAAATAGTTTATTCATAAGTGAGTTTACAGAACCACAAACAAGAAGATTAATTTTAGAATCTTGCTTATTTAAATCCCAAATACGTTGCATTTCTGAAAATACAGATTTATTGACACGTATAAATTCTTGAAATTCATCAATTATAAGAGTAAATGATTTTGTTTTTGATAATTTCATTATATATTCAAATATTGATGAAAATCTATCTGTACCTCCTAATATTGGAATATTAAGTTTTTCTTCTATTTCATTAGCAAAATCAACACACAGTTCACTTTCTGCCTTACGTGACACAAAGAAATATAATACAGGTTCATCAGCATATGCTTTAAGCATTAGAGAGGTTTTACCGATACGTCGACGTCCTGTAACAACTGTGAACTGAGCAACATTGTGTGACAGTTCACGTATTTCTCTAAGTTTTTTAATTTCTCTTTTTCGATCAAAGAATTTCATAAGCTGTATTATATAAGAAATGGATAGTTCCGAAATGTTCATTTCGATACTGCAAAGATATTGTTTTATTTCATACAAACCAAATGTTTTCCTTCTTTTCTCTTCTCTCGCGGAGAGAAGAGAAAGGATTGAGTTATGGTAAAGAAGTTTTTGCGAGGTATCAATGTATCATTTTTATTATTAATTATTATTTCTACGTTTTCTTCGTGTGCAAACGAAATGAATATTTTTGAAGGAAATAATAATAGACAAATTAACTTCTCTGTATCTGTACCCGAATGGAAAAATACAGATTCATTGGCAACTACGAAAACTTCACGTGCAATGCCTATAGGAGGTTCTTCATTAAGTACTTCCAATACATTTAACTTAATAGCAGATCAAAATGATGGAGCTGGTAACTACACTACATTAATAAGTAGTCAAGCTGTTAGTTATACCAATAATATCTGGAAAACATCAAATGATTATTATTGGTCAGGAATCACTAACAAAACAATAAACTTTTATGCATACTACCCTACAAGTATTTCTGGTAATATATCTCATACAGCAGGCTCTTCTCCAACTTTGTTATATACTGTTCCTTCTGATGTTAGCAACCAGATTGATATAATTACCGCAATTAATCCAAATGTATCAGGAAGTACGGAAACATCTACTCCATTGACTTTTAATCACATCTTTGCTGCGGTAAAGTTTGCTGTAGGTACTAGCGGATTGCCTAGTGGAACTATTAAATCAATAACGATAAATGGGATAAAGAATTCAGGCACATACACTTTTGGAAGTGGATGGACTCTTGGTTCAACAACATCATCATTTACAGTATCACCATCTACAACAATAAATGGTACTAGCGGAGAAAATATCGCATCTGATGACTTTACTTTAATGATGATTCCTCAAGCGTTCAATAATGCAACAGTTTCATTAGTTTACAATAATGGTACTACGTTTTCTACAACAATATCAGGAACATGGAATGCTGGTGGAGTTTATACTTATAAGCTTTCTAAAACTATAATATCCAATTTCACATATACAGGAGCATCACAAACTTTTACGGTACAATATACAGGAACATATAGAATACAATGCTGGGGGGCGCAAGGAAGATGCCAAGGTGCATATACTTCTGGAAATATTTATTTAAATAAAGGAACAAATCTATATGTTTATGTTGGAAGCGCCGGAGTGCAATCTTCAACTTCATTATCATCTCCAACTGTATTTAATGGAGGCGGAGGATACACAAGTGGCTGTCTCGATTATAATAATTCTACAGGAGGGGGAGCTACTGATATAAGACTAGTAAATGGAAATTGGGATGATTTTTCTTCATTAAAAAGTAGAATAATTGTAGCGGCTGGTGGTGGTGGTAATATAGGCCCAATGACGAAACCAGGATATGGAGGAACCTTAACTTCTGCTGATGCTGATGGAGCTTATCCACAAAGTACATTCCCTAGTGAGTATGGAACAGTTAGTGGTGTAACACAAACTAGTGGATATAGCTTTGGTATAGGACAAACAGGAAATTCTGGAACAAATTCAAGTAGATCAGGAGGTGGTGGGGGATATTATGGCGGATATGCTTATCATTGCGCTGCCTCAGGAGGTTCGTCATTTATATCAGGCTATCCAGGCTGTAATGCGATATCAGCTTCTTCAACATCAACAAACATTATACCAACAGGTTCTCCTAATCATTATTCAGGGTATATTTTCATAAATTCGTCAATGATAGCAGGAGACTCTTCTATGCCTTCACCATCTGGTAGTACAGAAGTTGGCCATTTGGGTGCTGGATACGCAAGAATCACCTTCATTTCAGCTAATTGAATAACAATGTCTATCAAAAAGTTTAGACGGATAAAGGGTATATAGCGAAGATTCGTCAATAAAAGTAATAATGTTCATTGAAGTTTCTCAGAATAGAACAGTTTCTGTTCGTACTTTGACGACTCCTCCAAAATAATGCTGTGTAACAGTATGTGATTAATGAATGGAAATATACTAATATTATAATCTTCATTATCTGTAATAAAACCATCGTATTATTATTCCAGCATCCATTTCCATGCAGGTATAACTTTTATCAACTTGCCATTCTGTGATATTGTATCTTCCTGATTTAATGTAATTATGGCTAGGTTATCACATCCTGTATACTTACAGGCCTCTAGTAGCCCTGAAATCTCTCGATTCTTATTTGAGTTAGTAAGTTCTGTCGTCACCTGAATCAGACAAGAGAAGTCATTTCCTGACTGAATGACAAAATCGCACTCTTTCCTTTCATTGTAATAATATATCTTTTCTCCCGTTTTTAAATTTCGTCTGAGATGTAGAAATACACTATTCTCTAACATTTTACCTTCATCTTCACTTTGAGGCATAAGTACGGCAGACCTTAAACCGTTATCTATAAGATAATACTTTGACAGGCTGCTTGTTTCCTTAATCATTGAACCACTGAATTTGGGAACCTTAAAGAATAAAAATATTGAGCATGCATAATCAAGAATCTGATAAAGAGATTCTTTACTTACTTTCAGTCCCTGTGACTTAATATCATTATAAATAGCATTTACCGATGTCGGCTTTGATAAATTTAACATCACACGCTTAAGGAAATATCTTATCACCATAGGATTTGACAGGTTATAATGTTCCATCAAATCTCTGAACAGCATTGTATTGAAGTAATTTTGCAATTCTTTATACCTGATAGTTTCTTCTTCTTCCAACACAATCTGTGGAAATGCACTTTCTTCGTTGTATTTCTTAAATGTAGACAATAATTTCGCCTTTCCACTTTCCGTGAACTTATTGCTTTTTATATTCGTAAAATTACAGAATTCTTTGAACGATAAAGGAAACTCCTCGTATTCTATCGGCCATCCTCTTAATGCAGATGACAATTCTGCTGACAACATTTTGGAGTTACTTCCTGATATAAAGATGTTCTTACAATAACTTTTATAAAGTCTTAAAACAAATAAATCCCAATTTTCGATAAGTTGTATCTCGTCAAAAAACATATACACACTACCTATGTTTATGTCTGGATACATTTCTATATATGCCTGTATGACAGTATCCAAATCCTTTGTCTTTAAGTCATATATGCGTTCATCATCAAAACTAAGCCAGAGTATTCTATTCTTTTCTACCCCTCTGTTTATCAGTTCATTGACGGCAAGCATCAGTAATGAAGACTTTCCACATCTTCTGACACCAGGAACAGTTATAATCTTCTGGCTATCAATTGGGAGCTTTAAATCACGTGGAAGGAGCTTAAACGGCATTTCTTCCTGTTTCATCGCGATAAGAGACTGTAGTACTTCCTTTAATCCCATAGGTGTATTTTATTAATTTCACTTGCAAATATAGTAAAACTTTCCGTTATTGAAGGAAATATTCTATAAAAATATCATTTATTTTAGAATATATTGCAAAATTAAACTAGCAAATCTCTTTTCAGATATTGTTTGTTAAAGGAGATAATACCAACTTATGTTATTTGGGAATATTTAAATATTTCTTCCACCTTTTCTCTTCTCTCGCGGAGAGAAGAGAAAGGATTGAGTTATGGGAAAGAAGTTTTTGCGAGGTATCAATGTATCATTTTTATTATTGATTATTATTTCTATGTTTTCTTCATGTGCAAACGAAATGAATATTCTTGAAGGAAATAATAATAGACAAATTAACTTTTCTGTATCTGTACCTGAATGGAAAAATACAGATTCGTTGGCAACTACGAAAACTTCACGTGCAATGCCTATAGGAGGAACTTCTTTAAGCACTTCCAATACTTTTAACATAATAGCAGACCAAAATGATGGAGCTGGCAACTACTGTACATTAATAGATAAAGAATCTTTCTGTGTGGTGATTGCGGTACTAACAAATATTAATAGCGTTGGCCATCTTCTCATAATCCCTCCATTTTATATCTGATGTGTATCGAGCTGATATTCTAATAAGGTGGTCAAACAAATCGAATTTCTCCTTCTTGCTGTCTCTGAAGAATCGACGATTGAACTTCCAACAGTATTCGTTAAGATAGAGTTGAAGGAATCTCTTATCAACATCTTTATGAATCACTTCTATTCCGCTACGGCATTCTCCAGTTATTATATGTACCCACGGCAGTTTGGTCTTGACGACTTCGTGAACATCTTCTTCTGTTTCCGGGTAAGGAATATGCTCTTTGACAAGTTCTTTCAACTTTATGAGATTGTGACCACCATCGATAATGGTTCTTGATTCCTTTGCAACGGCTTCCTCAACGAATGGTTTTATAGTATCATACTGTTGGTTGGGTATTGCGAACATCTTTATATATTTTACCGCCTTCTTTATATTCATTTTGTCCTCTTTCTGTAATAGTCTTGATGCCTTGTTAACATACTCAGGGAAAGTGAGTTTTGAGAAATATTCAGCCAATATGCCGTCAACAGGCTTGCTTTCTGCTATAACGAGAACAGGAGTCTTTTGTGTCTTTATTACATCCTCCCCATCGACATTAGCTATTGACGACGTGGGGAAGAAAGAAATATCGAGCTCCACTTCATCAGATAATTTGTATGTGGCATCTCTTTTGCCCATGATGTCCCTATACTTCATCATCATAAGCCAGACAGGTGGATAATATTTCTTCTCCAGTTGATGTTGTATCTCTTTTGCAGACAAGACTTGCTTTATGGAGGTCATCATGTTGGCAGTGAAGAACCAATCAGATAATGACAGATGGCTTTGTTCCATCACCGTTCCCTTGGTCAATGGAAATCTATATCCACAAGAGGAGCATTGAAACTTGCGGCTGCCAACATACCATTTGAAAATAGTTCCACCGCATTTGGGGCACTTCATCCCTATGGACAATCGAATATCCTTGAAATAGTCAACACAACTATCCTCGTCAGGAAATCTACTGAAAAAGTCTTTGAGCAACATCGGTCTGTATTTTTCCATAAAAGTAGTTGTATTTTAGCTATTTACAAAGATATATATTGAATTAACAAAAATTAGTACCGCAATCACCACACAGAAAATATTCTCGTAATAAGTCTTGTTTTGTTTGATTATTTTCCTCCTCACACGGGAAGTGTGCAGCAGTTTGTGGCACCTAAAGATGGTACATATAAATTAGAAGTTTGGGGGGCACAAGGTGGGTCTACAAGTATATCAGCTTCATATATAGGAGGTTTAGGTGGATATTCGTATGGAAATTCATTTTTGTCTAAAGATAAATTAATATACATATATATTGGAGGAGCTGGAGTCGGTGCAACTGATATGTATCAATCGTTAACTGGAGGATACAATGGAGGAGGTAATGTAACTGGTAATAATTCTGTTAATCATTATACTAGTTCTGGAGGAGGAGCAACTCATATAGCAACTGTTCCTGGTTTATTATCAATCCTTAATTCCAATAGATCTGCAGTATATATAGTTGCAGGAGGAGGCGGAGGAGCACGTGATCAAATTAATTTAGAACCTGAATCTAGACATGGGAACGGAGGCAGTGGTGGAGGCTTGTCAGGAGGAGGAGCACATGGAGGAACGCAATCTACGGGATATTCTTTTGGAATAGGTCAATCTGTAATAGGAGATTCTGCTGGTGGAGGTGGTTGGTATGGTGGATATAGTGGTTCAGGAGGTTCTACATACGTTGGTTATGGTTCGGGTGGTTCAGGATATATAGATGGTGTCAGTAATGGAGGAACATCAAGTGGTATACGAACAGGTAATGGTTACGCTATTATAACGTTGCTGCCATAAAATAACAAATCATCCTTAGAATTCTAATCAATTCTAAGGATGATTTGTTATTCTTAATATCTAAAAAGTGATTTGAGTAATTAAACAATATCCATTACCTGTATGTCCAGTTTCTGTACTACCACTAGGTGAAGGCATTGAAGTATTACCTGCAATCATTTGTGAATTTGTAAAAATATAACCAGAATAATGATTTGGTAAACCTGTATGTATAATTTTGTCGGATGTTGATGACTTATCAATGGCATCACAACCAGAATAACCTGATATAAAAGAAGAACCACCACCTCCACCAGTCCAACCACTATTAGGATGTACTCCGTGTCCTCCGCCATAGTATCCACCACCGCCACCAGAAGACATACAACTATTATCAGGATAACTATTACCATATCCTCCATACCCATAGTGACCGTCTGCATTTAGAGTATAAGGATCAACAGTTGAACTTGTACTACCGCATTTTCCACCTGCAGTTTGTGTTCCACCATGTCCACTGTAAGTCGTTATACCATCAGGTGTGTAAATACAATATGCATCAGTTCCTTTTAATCCACCAGCATCAGGGCATATTCCATCTTTTGTTGTTCGAATATAATATCCACCACCGCCGCCACCTGCAACCATTATTCTTGACTTAAGACTGTTAAAATCATTCCATATACCAGAATTTAGTCTTATATCTGTAGCTCCACCGCCGCTAGTTTCTCCAATACCACCGCCATTAAAATTAGAATAAGCATATCCTTGCCCCACTTCTCCTACGTAGACGTATAGTAAAGTTCCTCTTGTAAGAATAATTTGCCCAACAGTATATCCCCCTCTTCCTGGATTATATTCTCCGGAACCACTAGCTCCCCAACATTTTATGTTATATGTTCCTGTTACGGGTACAGAATATGACTGTACACTTCCCGTGT
>Ga0183095_11573_pt1 | contig 13842 bp, 15 predicted proteins | sample BioMet4_FD_130346 | JGI IMG/M metagenome (GOLD analysis project Ga0183095, IMG submission 130346) | Microbial communities from bioreactor (seeded with sewage sludge) at LBNL, California, USA - Biofuel metagenome 4 (v2) (version 3) | ecosystem: Engineered > Bioreactor > Anaerobic > Unclassified ...
CCTCGGAATTAAAAGAAACTATGCAGCCTAAATCTTTAGCACCCAACGCAGGTTTTAACTTATACCTTTCTACATCGTGCTTTGTCAGTACCCAGCCAGGGCAATAAGCAGCCACTACTCTTTTTTGTAGGTTCTTATCTGCTGCCACAACCTTCATTAGCTCAATAACGAGTTGCGATCCTTGCGAAAAACCAGCTAATACAATACCGCGCCCTTGATTATAGTTTTTTAAATAATAATCAAAGGCAGCCTCAACATCATTTTTTGCAAGTCTATAAGCCTTGGCTCTATCCTTTTCGTTTTTTCCTTCTAGGCCCATTTCGTAATAGCTTAAGGTTACCTGACGGTAATATGGAGCATACATACGGCAATTATCCTCATATATCCCCCGCTCCATATTTAAAGCCCCCAAAAAATTGCCCTTCATTTTAATATCAGCCATATCCATGTTTAATTTTTCTTTAGTACCAAAGTCAACTGTTGGTGCAACAATAAACAAATCCACCGGCTTATTAGCACCAATATCCTCATAAGCCCAATTTTCTCCCCTGCTATAATCTATTGACTTAACCTTAGCATCTGCTGCTGTGCAAAAAAACAAAAATAAAACTGTTATAAAAAAAATCCCCAACCGCTGCTTAAGACATCTTAACCCTACATTCATACTATCCCCCCCAATGCTATCATAACTTCACATGCGAATCGATAGGTTCCAACTCGTGTTTCTTTATAATATCAACCTGATGCTAATTTTATTATACTTTCTTATACAGGCAAAAGGAACGGTTCTTCTTGTCGCAAACCATTTGGTACACATATGTCTATTTGCTCTAATTTCACCGTCATTTCCCACATTATTCGATTTTATTCTACCATAAAAAACGGTTTTTCTAATTATTTTTAGAAACACAAAAAATTCGGCGGTTCACTCATATCTAACTTTTGTTCAACTGGTTAAATCTTATCAGTTAAATAAAAAAGTGCGCATTTTCTGTCTTAAATCTGTCCACTTTATGACAGTAGGGACAGTCCCTGCTGTCATAAACTATGCAAGATATACTTTCTAAGACCAATAAGTGTGGCCAAATTTCTATGACTTCTTTACCACAATATTTAAAGTCCCATGAGACAAAAAGAACCGTCCCTTTTGTCTCACTATCTCTTTTGTTTTTATGATTTTTATTTCCCCAACAACTCAAAAATCGCCGCTATTTACTCAGATACGCGAAAGACCGAGGATTTTGTAATAGGATAGTACAAACTGTACATCCTATTGCAAAACCGCAAGGTCTGACAATGTAGACAAGTGAACAGCGGCGATTTTATTTTGTAACAATGTAGATGGGTGGACAGCGACGATTTTATTTTATAATAATATCTGTCAAATTACCATAATGAACAGCGGCTACTGTATGACAATAAGTAACAGCTCAAGTCTCTTATCCGCTGTAATATCACTTATCCTGATACCTGTAGTAACTTGCCGGTGCATAATTAGTGAAATTGACACGAGTATCCGTGATGTTTTTATATTCCGGCGGTGTAGCCATTTGTATCGTCATTACCTGATTCGCACCGGCCAGCGCCTGCGCCACATCTACATACTGCCAGTTTGTATTGTCATAGGTGCGGAAATAATAACGCAGTTGCTGCAAATCGGCAACTGCCGTCCACAGGGTTCGGTCGTACACCATTGTCCCGTAGCTATTATCACGCACGGTGCCGATTGGAATATCCACGTTGTTGATGATGGTCATTGCCAGATTCAATCCGGCAGCGCTGCCTGTCACAGGCAACGCAGATTGCGTAAGAGCCACCATCCGCACAAAACGGCTGGGTGGAGTATAATCGCCAGGCAGTCCCAACATACCTGTCCCCTGTCCGAAGCCTGATTCAGCGATATCGGCAAGCTTAACGCTCGGGGCGTTGAAGGCCTTAATATTGACATAATTTTTCAGGTTGGTCTGCATCCAGTCGAATGTTGGTGCGTTGGTCAAAACTCCCAGCGGATTATCATACAGCTTTAGCTGGCCGTCGACATATTCGATCACGAGACTGTTTCCGGCGCGGTCATGTACAGCGTAATGAAATAACACATCGATGTTACCTGATCTGACATTACTCCCTTTGGAAACCCGAATGTTCCTGATGCCCCGCTTCACCTCGTCTACTGTCGTGAAATTTCCCAGCAGCCAGGTAACTACCTCATACTGCGCAATCGTCCTGTCGGCTTGCTCACTTTCAAACTTCTGATACCCGGCATAGCCAGGAAATAAAAACTCTCCGACAACCAGGCCCCTTTCATTGATACCATCTGATAGCAGCGGAAGCGAGGCATGGTTCACGCCGACAAATCCGTATTTTGCCGTCCAGGCCAAGCCTTTTTGCGAGCCGTCAGGCAAGAAGCCAAAATACTTCGTTCCGGACGGAACGATTGAAATCGTATCCGGGTGCTCCGGATCGCCAGGAGAGTATTCCATTGTTCGGGCATAGAAGACATTACCATCGGTTGTTTTTATGCGGATGCTAGTACACGCCTCCGCACTGCTGGCCACAAGCATTGCACAAACTAGGAACAGAGAAAACAAGCTTTTAATCATCGTGGGTTCCTCCTATTACTTTTTTCATTCTTTTGGAGCTGTCACGCCATTTGTTTCTGATGCATCGACAGACTACACAAGTACTGGATATATTCGCCAGATCCTGTAAAATACCTTTATAACTTAGTTTATGACAGTAGGGACAGACCCTACTGTCATAAACTAAATAAGATATGCTTTCTAAGACCAATAAGTGCGGCCAAATTTCTAGGACTTTGACTTCTTTACCACAATATTTAAAGTCCCATGCGACAAAAAGAATCGTTCCTTTTGTCGCACTATCTCTTTTGTTTTTATTTCCCCAACAACAAAAAAATCGCCGCTATTTGCTCAGATACGCGAAAGACCGAGGATTTTGTAATAGGATAGTACAAGCTGTACATCCTATTGCAAAACCGCAAGGTCTGACAAAGTAAATGAGTGAATAGCAGCGATTTTATTTTGTAACAATGTAGATGAGTGAACAGCGGCGATTTTATTTCAGTACTAGCTCCTGATAAGCTGGACAACCGCCTCAACATGGAACGAGATGAGTGAATGAATGTCAAATTGACATTTTCGCCACCGCTCGTCCATGGGAATATATCCACGGTATTTTATCGCTCCGTTGGAACATATCAACAGAATACTTCGTAATCATAACAGCAATAATCTTGGGTCAAAATTCACTGTCGATTCACTAACATATACATCGATTTTTTCGCCGCTATGAGACTCTATTTTTTCTAACATTTTAGATGAAATTCTCGATTTCCCGCTTATCTTTTTTATGTCATCATAAACATCGAAGGTGAAACTTTTATCAAGATCAAAAACATATATTTTAACAATTAAGGAAGTTCCTAAATATTCCCCGCCCATAACATAAGTGCCATTTCCGCCTGGGTAACCATCATACTTATATTGGTCAGAGCCCTTTATACCTTGCTTTATATATGTCACATGATTCTGAAATTTTTCTATATTAACAATTCGGCCTTTAATTGTTGTGGTATAGTGAATTTGTAACACTCCTGTCTAATAAGATAAAATATTTATTAGGTAAAGGAGATTTCCTATGACAAAATTTACAGATACTCTACGTCAAAAAATAGTAGCATTGCACATTCAAGATGGACGAACCTTAAAAAGTCTTGCTGCTGAATATAACGTTTCCACGGCCTCAATTTCAAACTGGATACCATTATATCGTGAAGAATGCCAAATTAATACGAAAGCAAAATCACAACTAGAACTCATGGAAGAAGTCCGAAAACTTCAACAAGAGAAAGCGGAATTAAAAAAGGAAAATGACTTCTTAAAAAAATCAACGGCATTCTTTGCAAAGGAAATCTATTAGAGGCCTATCGATTTATTGATGAAAATAAAAGTAGATTTGGCCTAAGATGGCTTCTCAAACATATGAATATTCTTCCAAACGCTTATTACAATTACTTAAAAGATGCAAAAAGAGATTATCAGTGCAGTAAGGAAAAGATTTGTCACATAATCAAAGATATTTATCATGATTTAGGCGGTAATGTTGGACATCGCTTTATGAAGGTATTCCTCGAACGTGAACAAATTTTTCTATCCAAAACTACTATTCATAAATATATGAATCAAGAAATGCACTTATACGCTGTATCTCGACATAAGAAACTTAGGTATAAGAAAATCCCGGCACATAAGCAGTTCCCTAACTTATTAAAACAGAATTTCGTAGCCACAGAACCAAATCGTGTTTGGTGTACAGATTTCACTTATCTTTACTTGTCAAACGGTATGGTTCGTTATAATTGTACAATTATTGATTTGTTTGACCGTAGCGTTGTTGCCAGTGAAAATGGCAATCGGATTACCAGTACATTAGCCATTAGAACGCTTACTAAAGCACTTTATGAACACAAATGCAATCCTAGCAAATTACTATTGCATTCTTATCAAGGTGTTCAATTTTCATCATTAGAATTCACTTCATTTTGCAGTAGTAAAGGAATCACACAAAGTATGAGTCGCGCAGTGATGCCCTATGATAACGCGCCTATGGAGCGTTATTACAATACACTAAAGGCAGAACTTATTAACCAGTATCATTTTCATACGGACAAGGAGTTAAATGATGCTGTCAAGAATTTTACCTATGATTGGTACAACCAAATTAGACCTCATTCATACAATAATTATTTGACACCGCATGAAAAAAGATATTCGTTAGGTTTAATTAGGTAGTGGTGTTACAAAAATGCTTGACCACTACAAATCTTTTCCATACAAATTCTACCTCCATCCAGCAAACTAAAAACTCATGCCAACTCATCAAAATCGGCACTCAACGATTCCAAAATATTCATACAATTGGTATAATCAAATTCATTTATAGTCAGATGGAAGATCTCTGACACCATTCGAACAGATTATATTTGTCTATCATTTTTTTACTTTCATTATCCATAATCACTATAGTACGGTAACAATCTCCATCTTTTTCAATAAAATTAAGTCCATAAAGTCTATCAATATATTTTTTTGTATACTTACTTTTAAGATGTATTTTCCGAGCAATTTGGGGCAAAGATTGTTTTTTAGATAAACGAACTAAAATATCATCATATCTTTTTATCAATCTTTTGTTTGTCTTAGTGCTTACCTGTAACATCTTACATTTTTGCACAGTAGACAATTGCAAATAACCTTGAAGTTCTTCATTTTTCTTTATCAACATAGTAATGCTACAATCATCTGTTGTTGCCTTAACGATTACATTTTCAAAGCTTTGTGTAAGCTGTTCCTGTACTTTGGCAACAGAAATAACTGTAGACATTTGCATTATTTTCTTTAAAACATCCGCAAGTCTCTGTTCTTTTTTGCTATATAAACTTGTTTCTGCTCCATCTGACATTAAAACAAAACCTTGAATTTGCCCTAAAGCCCCCTTCATTAACTTCATTGTCATAATAGCATCTCTTGATGTAGTAAATACAGTTGTATTCACAAATTCACCGTTTTCTGGCTGAGAAGCAATTTTCATCTCATCATTCTTAAGATATCCAACCACGCCATCTCCTATATGTGCAATTATAAACTGCTCATTCTTAACAGCTACAAACAATAGAGTAGAAGCCAATTCTTTTATTTCGCAATTTAATTGTTTCGCTGTTTCGGTTAGGCTTTTTAGCAATCCCTTTATAAGTTGTTGTTTTACAGCTGCACCATCATTATCAGCAAAGTAAGCATCAAATTTCTCCGTCAATTCTGAGCATATAAACTTTGTAACAGTTTCCGCACCATAATGAGATAACCTTGCTGAACCTGCTCCATCCGCTAAGGCTATTACATGTGTGCCATTATCAATTGCTGAATAGGTTTTATCTTGGCAAGGTATGTCTGACTTTATATGACTGCGGCCTTGTACCGCACACTGAATTACATTCCACATTAAAAACACCTCCATATAGCAGTGTCTGGCAAACACTAAGCTTGCCAGACACCTCACTTTTTATAATTCTGCCCAGCCTTTTATTCCATCTACATCAAGTTTTACACTTTCGCCCGGAGTAGATTGTGATGTTTTTGATACACTCTTACTAAGCCAAGCAAAAAACTCTTGGAATTTCATTCCCTGTAATTTCAATGCCGGACGCTTAGGTGAAAAACTATTAAGCGTAGACATATCGCTTTCATTGCCTATGCCAATAGGAAATACAGTTAATTTCTTCTGATTAACCATTTCCGTAGTGCGACATATTGCACGATTCAGTTCACCTACATCTCCATTTGGTACTCCATCTGTCATTAAAACAAGCCACGGCTGATAGTAGTCGACACCCTTATCCTTGTACTCCTGTTTTCTGCGTTCTAATAAATCAAGTGCAAGATTAACTCCTTCTCCCATCGCAGTATCTCCTACCGGGTGCAACTCAGGAATTGTTTCTTGTCGCTCTATATTTGCAAAGTCTAATACACATGTCGCTTTGCTATCAAAAGTTATAATACATATTTCAGCCGAATACACAGCAATTTCATCTTCACGAATTGCTTCATAAAACTGTTCAACACCTTTTTGAAGTTCGTCAATTCTGCTTGTTCCACCAGTTACGACATTCCAAGTACGTCCATCCTCGTAAACAGTTTCTCCTGTCGCTACGCATTCGCCCTCAACCGCCCCCATTGAACCACTGGTATCCAAGCATAAGCATATTGGTACTCTCGGTGTAGGGTTATTTACTAAGTCTTCTATTCTTAAAAGCATATTGTTATCCATGTTTTTTCCTCCTTATAATTCGCCCCAGCCTTTGATTCCGTCTACATCAAGTTTCACACTTTCACCCGGAGTCGACTGAGAAGTTTTTGATACACTTTTGCTGAGCCATGCAAAAAACTCACGGAATTTCAATCCCTGCAGTTTCAGTGGCGGTCTCTTGGGGGAGAACTGAGCAAGAACATCCATGTCTGCATCAGAGCCTATACCAATCGGAAATACAGTAAGTTTTTTCTGATTAACCAAATCCACTGTTCTGTTTATTGCACGAGATAATTCTGCTGAATCGCCATTAGGAGCACCATCTGTCATAAGAACCAACCAAGGCTGATAATAATCCACTCCGCGATCTTTATACTCATCTTTGCGTTGTTCAAGCAAATCCAACCCCATATTAACAGCTTCGCCCATAGGTGTCATTCCATCAGCAGTAAGCGTTGGTGCGTCAGGTTGCACCTCCAGACTTGCAAAATCAACAATACATTGTGCATTTCCTCCAAAAGTCACAATGCTGACCTCTGCTGAATACAGTGCGGTTTCATCCTCACGAATAGCTTCATAAAACAAACGCACACCCTCATTTAATTCATCAATAGGCATTCCGCCCATCGAACCGCTGGTGTCCAAACAGAGGCACACAGGTACTCTTGCTGTAGGGTTATTCACTAAGTCCTCTAATCTTACCAATAAATTGTTATCCATTTTAGTATCCTCCTAAATTATTTAAATAAGTTTGACAAAATGTCTAAGAACGAATTCATCGATGATGAATTATTACTATTTGAAGAAGTATGCCTTGTTGTTTGAGATGAATATCCGCCAGAAGTACTATACGAACGATTCTTTTTTGCATCACGGCATGACTTACAACGTTTTGGAATATCAAATCCTTTGCTGTTATAAAAATCATATTGATTATTTGTAATCTCGAATTGTTGTCCACAATCAACACAACTTTGCCTAATCCTTACCTTATTTCCGTATTCAAAGCACTCAGGGCAAACATCAAAACGTTTAGCATTTTTGACATATTTTTGATAGTTTGTATACAGAATCTCTTTGCCACACTTTTTACATCTGTAGACTTCGCCTTTGTTTAAGCAGTCTCTGCAAATGCCATTTTGGCATTGATTTTCAGGCACTTCATTACCGCACAACTTGCAGTTAGTATATTCTACCTTTGGATTTTTTTTGTGACGAGTAGGAAATAAATCTTCTGACATTTTATCTTGTTTTCCGAACTTTCCACTATTCAGCAATTCAAGATAGTATGTAAAAATAGGGAGCCACTCATCAGCCGTAAGTCGAGTATTTTCTGTAGAATAATCACCGTCTTTTCTGAAAGTGTTATAGAATGCTTTTTTTAAGTCATATGTCAGATGACTCCAAATATAACGCCACGGACCATCTGGCGTTTTTTTGTTTGAACTATCCCCAAACGGATAAGAAAAATCCATTCTGATAATGTTATTAATTGGATCTTCTCCTCCTTGTTGCGAATATGGAGGTTTTCCTGGAAGCATAATCATAAAAAGAAGTGTAGCTACTGCAAAATTCTCGTTTCCCATTGTTCGTAGGAAATCTGAAAAATGCTTCTTTTGAATCTCTGGTGCAGTATAGTTGTTTGTACCTACAGGACAAGGGAAGTTTTCAACTTGATAACTATCCGTATCAACAAAATAAACTTCCTTTGGGGATACAACCAAAATATTAGCTGGATTTATATCGCCCATCACGATATTTCTGTCATGAAGATACTTGATTTTTTCCAGAATCGTAATACACAATTCTACAGTATCGCGCTTTTTCCAGTTTGGAAAATTTTTCAGAAATAATGGTTTGATAAAGATGCTTTTCTGCAATTCCTTTCCTTTTGCTTTTGGCATCATATACCCAACGAACTCTTTATTAGAATTGTATAATGCCGCAACTGGATAACATACACCTTCACATTCTATTTCTTTGCTGAGCATAAGTTTTATTTTTTCATATTTTCTTTTAGTATTATTTTCTTTTATATATATTTTAGCAACATAAGGAGTATTGGTCGTATATATAATACCTTCTCCTCCTGCTGCGACTTTAGACTCCAATTTTATTGGACCACGTGACGTATACACGATTTCGTTTTCTGCCGGAATATGAGTTACCACAAGTCTTGAATCATCAAGTGATGTTACACTTTTGCAGATATGAAAAACTTCATCTTCATCTAAATCTTCATCGCTGTTGTGCCTTTTATTCTTCTTAGGTCTGACGCTTTTGGTATTGTCTGTATTCCATGTAAAATTGCTCAAACAACCATACTGATTAATCCTCTTAACATGGACTGGATACGCTCTAACTGATTTGTTGCTATTCAGAGCTGTAATATCCTTAGCCAAATCATTATCTTGTGTAATAAGCAGTAATTTGTGTGTCATTCTAAATTTGGTAAATACCACTTGAAAAACATTGTCCGCAAAATTATCGCCTTGTTCTCCTCTTATTTCCACGAAACCTGCATTGATTAGTTGATGCAATACTTTTAAACATTTTTTTGCATTCTCTGCAAGTTCAGGTTTTCCTGTATTAGCTTCGTGCTTCTGCAATTCTTCAATACTTCGCAGTGGAATAATTACCTTATTTTGATATTGCCGAAGTAGAGAAATAATATTCATCCAAAACTTATCCACAGCAAAGTGTAATATGCTACAGGTGTCCATGAAAATTTTCCAATCTTTAGAGTAACTGTCCAATGCATTTTTGGCGTAGGTTTCCTTACCATTCTGGTTAGTTTCGTATGCCATAACAACTTCCTCCCTTAGTCAATTGATTCCCAGCCCTTTAGTCCTGCTACAGAACTATCCTCAGATCCTAATTCATCAGTATCGTTCATTAGTATAGATTGTTCTATTTCTTCATCGGATAAATCCTTCTGTTCCCATTTTTGAAATCCATTATCTTTAGAATATTTCAAAACCAGAATATTGAATCCGCCAAGTGCATCGTTATTAAGTGCCACAATCTGTTTAGCTAATTTGGCATCACAGGTAATTATTGCTAATCTGTTTACGCATTTGAATTTAGCAAAGACCGATACAAATGTGCTTATGATGTTTACATCATTTTTTTCACCTCGGATGTCAACCATCTCATCATTCTGCATACTCATAAGCAATTTCATTCCATTTTTTGCAAGATATACATCGCTTTCGTTAGAGCCCATCATTTTATGCTGGATTGCTTCAATGACTTTTAATGGTATAATGAATTTATTTTTACTATTTTTTAAAGCCAAAGCTAAAGGCTGTATCGCTGTTGAAAAACCTTTCTCAAACAAAGCTGTTTGATCCAAAAAAACTCGGTAGTTCTCTGCAATATTGTTAAAATCCTCGTTTGCAATGATTGATGTAGCATCTGATGAGAATCCAAATATCTTTGATTCATCTGGGAAACACATAAACCACTTTTTCAAAAGCGAGCCATTTTCAATAGTTTCAAATATATTGTTTGCACTCTCATCTTCATTTGAACACAATATAGTTGAAAGAATAGGCAGTAATTCTGGCTTGTCTTTTACATAATTATCAATCACTGCACAAACAGCGATATATTGAATCGAACTCATCTTATTTTTTTGAGTTTCGAGATTATTTATCGTTTGCCTTGTCAATCCAATTAAATCTCCGAATTCCTGTACGCCAAATCCTAACACCTGCCTTATTTGCTTTAAAGATGCTTGCATTGCATCAACCATCCTTTGCCTTAGTTGGTAATAAAAATTTATCATATTCACACCACCTTTCTTGCAATAAGAATATCACATTATATTTACCTATGTCAATAGATTTTACATAAGTAAATAATAAAATGCGGTTTTGCATAAATACAAATCGGCATTTTTGTGCATAATTATATGTTTAATCTGATTCGATTTAGATAGGAGAACCCCACAATTCAAGCATATCTCCCTACATCCACGCTCGTGCCAGACTTAAACTCTATCGTGAACTTATCCTCATAAACCGTTATCTTCTCCACCATTCTTCTGACCAAGTTTTCATCGTATTTCTCAATCTGCTCCGTCTGCCCGGCAAGGAACTGGTGCATTTCGGCAATTCGCTGTTTTGTTCCTTCTCGCTCGGCGTTATCCGCCATTACCTTCTGCTTTCTCTCACGCAATCTGTCAATCTTATGACAGTAGGGACAGACTGCAGTGCGTTAAAATACAGGACACTGCCCCTAAATATTTTATAGTGTTTTTAAAAATTTTTTAAGCGGTATTCAACTGGTGCCATATTACCTAATTTAGCCTTATATCTTTGATTATTATAATATTCTATATATGCAGTGGTCACTTCTTGAACATCTTCTATTGAATTTAGGCGCTTTTTGAAAAACTTGATACATTCAGTTTTATAATGACTGAAGAAGTTTTCTGCCATAGCATTGTCCCAGCAGTTACCTTTGCGAGACATGCTTTGTATGATTCCTTTTTTCTTTAACAAGTTATTGTATTCTTTGTTAGTATAGTGAATTTCTTGGTCGCTGTGTAATAATGCTCCTTCTAAATTGCGTTTTGCAGATAATTGCTCAACAACTTTTAATGAAAGATTTTTATCACCGTTAGAGCTTATATGAGTTGCGACAACTTCATCATTATAAACATCTATAATGGCCGAAAAATAAACTGTGGTATTTTTTAGTGGTATATAAGTGATATCTGTAACATATTTCTGATTGGGATTTTCGCTGTGGAAATTGCGTTTTAAGACATTAGGTGCCGCAAGCGTTTCCATTTCTTTTTAACGGCAATTCTTGCGGCGTTTACGACGAATTATAGCTTGCAAATTATTTGCAAGCATGATTGCACGCAGCCTGTTAGCACCTATGGTAATATGGTGATTGCGCAACAAGAATATTTTCATACGACTATACCCCAATGTATTATGGGACTTCAATTGTTCTTTTTTTATAAATACCAGGATATCTTCCCAAGATTTAACTTCAGCGTTTAGCCACGCGTAATAAGCGCCTCGGCTCACACCTCCTATTTCACAAAGCATTCTTGCCGGATATTTGTTATAGAGCTCTGAAATTATCCAGTAAGTTATCTCTTTGTGTATTAGTTCCTTTTCAGAGCAATTGATTTTTTTAAGAATTCGACCTCGGCACGCAAGCGCATATTTTCTTCAGCCAATTGCTTTTCCGAAGGTGACATTTTAAAAACATCTTTAATTGTCAGCTTGCTGCCATTACTTTTAGTGCTCTTTGCCTGTAGTAACAAGAGTTCTTCTTCGGAAAAGATATCTTCTTTTTTCAGTGATATTATCCAATTGGTAATGTAGTTCTTACTTGGTAAATCAAACTGCTTTGCAATAGTTCGTATACCATAAGGAGATTCCAAATAAGTACGAATTACATGAAGCTTAAATTCTTGAGAATATATACACTTCAAGACAACCTCCTCCTTTTATATATTGTAACTGACCCTATATGTTAGTGTCCAATATTTGGAGGCAGTGCAGACCCTACTGTCATACACGTTGATGAAAATATTACATAATTAAAAAGGAACAAGATGCTCTACAACCGCTATTGTAAAGTACCCTGTTCCTGTTTACTAATATTACAATTTTTTTGTTTAACTAAATAATACGTCTACCGCCAAATGCATGAATAGTTCTGGTGCCAGCCTTGCATCTGCCACCTTGTACAGTCCCTTTCGGGATAAACAATTCATCACCCACATGCAAAACCGTTTCTTCTCCATTAATGGTAACAACATATTCACCAGACAAACAAACCATATATTCATCATAATCATGCTGGTGTTCTTTAGATATTCTATCAGCCATACATGTCCAGAAAGCCATTTGACTTCCATCTGCTGCTGTATAATAGTAACCTTGAATATCCGGTGTATTTTGCTGCTGCATCGGAACTTTATTCATAGGTCTTGTCATAAATTCAGGAAATTTATTCATAATCTTCTCCGCAATAATAGAACTTTAAATTTCAAACCCTTTTTTAATATTACCGATATCACCACTCAGCGATATCTATTTTTATATAACGCTTCGGCTTGTTCCGTATATTTTACAATGAAATCCGTTTTCGCATCTGTATAAGCATCCCGATTATATTCATATTTTTTCCACAACTCAAGTTTTAATTTTTCATATTTTTTTGCAATGCTTACATTCTCAATAAGGTAATCCCTAAAATAAAGTTCAGCATTATCGCCTTCATAGCTTATATGCAAATGATATACTTTTTCTGCAAACCCGTTTATCGTGTATCCTTTGTTTAAAGAAATCCTGTTTTCACTTTTATTCATGCAAAGGTATCCCTTATGAACCAAAATATTTGCTATGTACTGCAAATCATATCCATTAATCACTTCGATAAGGATATCAACAATAGGCTTTGCCCATATCGTATTGATTGAAGTACTTCCAATGTGACTAATCCTTTTAATCACATTAGAAGGCAATATAGCTTGAAGTATGGCAAACTCCTCTTTATACCAAGTTTTCCAGCATTCATTATGTTGCTCCAAATGTATAGGAAATAATTGCCATAATTCTTCTAAATTCATATCAGATAATTTTCTAGTCATACAGTCCTTCCTAAATTGACGGTTAACATCCACCCTACTCACTCACCAAACCATTTTTCCACAAAACATCCAACTCATACACTCATAAGCTCATTATCCAACCCACCGTCTAAACTATCAAAAAACAGCTTTCGTCGATATGTTCCCATGGGGTGACGAAACTCCAATTTTGAATTTTTCATTTTTAATCTCAAAATTGTAAGAACAGCTTATTTACTACACTTCTCAGCATTTTTACTTCCCAGTCCTAGACATCAATACTACCGTCTCAACGTGGCTGGTCTGCGGAAACATATCCACCGGCTGTACTTTAATTATTTTATATTTGGCTTTGGTAAGAACAACCAAATCTCTAGCCAAGGTAGCGGGATTGCAAGAGACGTAGACGATACGTTTTG
>Ga0183095_11579_pt1 | contig 13499 bp, 5 predicted proteins | sample BioMet4_FD_130346 | JGI IMG/M metagenome (GOLD analysis project Ga0183095, IMG submission 130346) | Microbial communities from bioreactor (seeded with sewage sludge) at LBNL, California, USA - Biofuel metagenome 4 (v2) (version 3) | ecosystem: Engineered > Bioreactor > Anaerobic > Unclassified ...
TTTAATGTTTAAGATCTCTGTGATAAACTGATTTAAAGACAATTTGTCTTTCCTCCTTTTTACGATAGTGGTTTAGGCAATCCTATTGTAAAACAGGAGGTTTCTTTTTGTCATAAAATAGCGGTGGTCAAGCTAAAACCACAGAAAGTGTTATAGCTTGACCACCGATGTTGTTAAAGGCTGACCACCGATGTTGTTAAAGGCTGACCACAGCATTTGTTAGAGGTCAACCACAGGATGTGGGAGAGGTAAAAATGACCACAGTTTTTGTTATAGGGTCGGCCACACCACAGTTTATGGGATAGCACTATTAAATATTGCTCATGGTTGAGATAAAAAACAAATGTTGGAGAGTGTTAACTCTGACATTTGTTTTTTATATTTAATAACTACGGGGAAAAAACAAGAACAAGGATGAAGTAGCTTTAATATTTGCTTAACTTAATGTTTAAATGGAAAGCACAATTCAGTTCCTAAGATAATGGACCTAGGTCAATACTGTAGACACAAATAGTTTAACTTTCATGCTGTAGATTTGGCTGCGTCTTCAAACTCCTGCGGAGTCATATAATTTATACTGCCATGAATCCTCTTTCGGTTATACCATGATTCAATATATTCAAAGATGGCTTTACCGGCCATCTTGAAATCATAATACCTTTTATGGTTCACTTCTTCCTTCTTCAATACGGAATGGAAAGATTCAATGCAGGCATTATCGTAGGGGTTTCCCTTACGGCTGTAAGAATGAACCATATTTTTTCTTACAAGCTCATCTTCAAACATTTGACTGGTGTATTGAGTTCCAAGATCACTATGCAAAATTATTCCTGTTGTATCACTGACATTAAGGCAGACATTTTCAACAGCTTGCACCGCTAATTCTGCTGTCATCCTTTTTGCATAGGCATAGCCGATAATCTTCTTGCTGGCGAAGTCCATTACTGATGCCAGATATGTCCAGCCATCAATAACTGTATGGGTATAGGTAATGTCTGTACACCATTTTTTGTTGATTGCTGCACTTTTGAAATCTCTGTTTAACAAATTGTCACGTTCTTCAACCAAACATTTAGAAGAATAATGTCTGTATTTCTTTACTACTATTGCCCTGAGCCCTAATTCTGCCATATGCCTTTGGACACGCTTTAGACTGGCCTTTATGCCAAGAGCTTCTAATACTTTCTGTATCTTTGGTGCTCCATATCTCTTCTTGTTTTCTTCGAAAACATATTTTATTGTTTCTCTGAACTTCTGGTTATTTATTTTTCTGGCAGATGTTATGAGACATAGGGACTTGTAATAGGTGCTTCGAGGAAAGTTCAGTACTTTGCAGCTGCGCTTTTCTGTATACTGGGCTTTGTATCTATTGATGAAGCCAACTGTTTCTCCTAGTGTTTTCGTGCGAATATGGCTGTAGCTTTTTTTAATATTTCGTTCTCCATTTCCAGCTCTGCAATACGTTTCTTCATCTTCTCATATTCCTTGGAAGTAATTTCTTCATTGTATGGTCCCTTAACTGGGGAGAGCTCTTTTATCCATTTATAAATTGTTACTGCAGTTACGCCATATTCGCTGCTAAGGTAGCTTACGCTACTGCCGGATTGATACAAATCTACTATTTGCTTTTTGAATTCATCGGTAAATTTTATTCCATTTTTGGACAAGGTTTAATACGCCCTTTCTAAATTAATTTTAGCCGGTTAAACTTTCCGTGTCTATTCTTATATACTAGTACCATATGTATTAAAATTGGGAAGTGTAGGTAATAAAAGTTATTATTGCGAGGGGAAATATTTTATTGTATAATTAATTGTATTTTTTAACTATATTTTTTAACTATATTTTTTAACTATAATAATTATTAGGTAGTTAAAGCTGTTAGAAAAAGTAAAATATTGTAGCTGAAATTTTAAATAATCTACAATAAGGTGGAAATGGGAGGTTGTAAGTATGGTAATAAAAAGAGGTTTGGTTTTGTCGGTAGGGTTAATATTATTAAGCTCAAGAGCTTATGCTACGTCCGTTCCTAGCATTGCTGATCCTTTTCCCAATGCCGGGACAGTTTATTCCGGCTTGGATCAGACGCGTAAGTGGATGCCACAAACTCGTAAGGCGGAAGTGAAATTGGAAATGCCACAGGAACAGGCACAATCAGACATAGTTACTATAACCGTCAAAGGTATCGCTATAGAAGGGCAGACAATTTTTGCTAAAGAGACGTTAGATAAAGTCATAAAAGATAAAATTAAAGGGAAAATGAGTTTAAAAGACTTAAATGATACCGCATTAGAGTTAAGGAAGTTTTTTCGCAGAAATGGTTATTTTGCAGCATATGTCTATGTACCGGAGCAAAATGTTGTTGGTGGTATTGTAGTCATTAAAATAATGCCAGGAATTTATGGGAAAGTGACAATGACTAATACAACTCGTATGCGTAGCGATTGCTTAGAAGATTTTATGAAACCCATCCAAAGTGGTTCTTATATACAGCGTAGAGCTATGGATAGAACGCTTTTAATTATGAATGATTTGCCGGGAATTAAGGTGGAAGCAACTTTAAAGCCTGGTAGTAAAAGCGGAGAAGCAGATGCTTCTTTTGTAGCTAGTACTTTGGAAAAACAAGGCGGAGCTGTTTTCATTGACAATTATGGTAATCGTTATACAGGTCGTAACCGTATTGGAGTTAGCTACCACATTAATAATCCTGCTGAATTAGGTGACCAACTATCCTTTTATTATATGAAAAGTAACGGTGAGCTGAACAATTACGATGTTCGTTATGAAATTCCAGTAGGCGATTATTATAGGGCTGGGACGGTTATGGGCTTATCTTTCACTAAAATGGATTATGAGCTTGGTGCTCCCTATGACCAATATGATGCTTATGGTAATGCGGAAACTTGGCAGTTATATACAAAGACTCCACTCAAGAGAATGTTGCATAATAATTTATATTTACGCACTAGTATAGAGTCACGCCAATTGACTGATAAAATCGATAGATGGTTACAAGATACTCAGAAGGCATCTCAAGTAGTCCGCATCGGTTTAGAAGGGGATTATCGAACTAATAAAACAGCTAGTACTTATAAATTTACTCAATCATTTGGTTGGATGCATATGGATTCTGATACTGCCAAACGTTACGATTATTACAATACAGAAGGACCTTTCCAAAAATCTGAAGTAAGTTTGTATCATATTATTAGAGCCAATAATAGATTGCAAATACACCTAAGTGCTTCGGCTCAATATGCTTGGTCAGATTTAGATTCATCAGAGAAGTTCTATATTGGTGGTTATAATGCGGTAAGGTCCTTCCCTCAAGGTGAATCCGGTGGTGATTCAGGGGTCCTAGGCACTATTGAAACAAGATGGATGTTACCAAATCAGACGTGGCAGTTGGCTGCTTTTGTTGATGGAGGACACGTGATGTACAACAAACATTCTTCCGGTGGTGATACTAACTCTCGCAATCTTTGCGGTTGGGGCCTAGGAATTTTGTGGAATAATTCTAAAAACACTTCTGCACGTTTGGATGTCGCGTTTCCGTTGTCTGATAACTATTCCCAGAATGACGGGGGAAAGATCAATCAGCAATGGTGGTTCCAACTCATTCAGAGAATTTGAGGAGGGAGAAAAAAATGGGGAAATTTACAAAAAAGAGTTTGGCTCAAAGAATAACTTTAAGTTTGGCAACAGCAGCGGTATGCACAGGCTTTACAATTTCTGCCTATGCCGCAAATATGCCCACAGGTGGGACGATTAACCAAGGTACTTTTACGAATTTCAATGGGAACCCCGGTGGCACAACGGCCACTATTACACAAACCTCTAACAGAGGGGTAATCGATTGGACTTCTTTTGATATAGCATCAGGACACACACTTAATTTTGTGCAGCCTGATGTTGCTTCCATGACGTTGAACCGGGTTACAGGCAACAACTTATCCACTATTGCCGGGACTATTAACGCTAATGGCAGTATTGCTATTATAAATCCTAACGGCTTGTTTTTTGCTGAAGGGTCTACGGTTAATGCGGCAGGTATTTTGGCTTCTACGGCGGAACTTAACGTTAATGATTTTATGAATGGTACGCTTACTTTTGAACAAAATAATGCAACTAATGCCAATGTAACAATTAATGGAACTTTGAACGCGGAGACTAATAACGCCACAGTCAATAGCACGCTAAATTTAGGCGGAGTTAAGCCTGTTACAGGGTTTTCTACTATGAATAATGTGGTGAGGATTGTTGCTGATGGCAATGTTACAGTAGGAGAAACGGGCAAAATCACTGCGGTCACCACGACTTCTATTACCAAAGCTGATGGTACTATAGGACAGGAAGCTTATACTATTGACGACAGCAGTACTACTAGTGCTGCCGGGCGAGTTATTATTCGTGCGGATGAAAATGCGGATGACGTGGGTACGGTTGTTCTAAACAACAGCAACGCAAACCAAATACAATCCAACAGCGTATCAATTTATTATAATCCTAATATAACTAGCTTAGGTATAAATGGGACATCGACGGCAAATATTACCGGTGATGCTACTGATACCAATACTTATACACAAAAAGATTATACTAACTATACCAATCAAGCAGCTGTCTATAAGTTGAAAATAGCAGATTCTATTACTCAAAAAGTTACAGATCTTACAACAGGAGTAAATACAGAACAATCTACAACAAGTGCTACAAGTAAAAATGCGTATATATTGGTTAATGACGTTTACCAACTGGCAGCAATTGAAGATACTACCTATGGTAATCTAGCAGGTAACTATGCTCAGGGCAAAGATATTGATGCTGCTGGTACTGCTGGTTGGAATGAGGGCCACGGGTTTCATCCTATTGGGAGTAAAAGCGAGGCGGATAATCCTACACAAGAGGGTGTTTTTAGCGGCGTATTTAATGGCAATGGAGGAACAACCCAGTATACGTTTAACAATTTGAATATTGTTCGACCTACAGAAGATAACGTAGGTTTATTTTCCGTAGTCAGTGGATCCATTTCAAATATTAGGCTTGCCGGTGATACTAATATTACGGGTAATGATAACTTAGGAGCTATTGTGGGCCTTTTAGAAGATAGCGGTAGCCTACTATGGTCTTCCACGTCTTCTAGCGTAACCGTTACCGGCGCAGATAATGGAAGTGATATAGCTAGCGATGTTGGTGGCTTGGTTGGTAAGTCTAACGGAGGAACTATCGCAGGCAGCGCCAATGGAGGCAAAGTTTTAGCAATTACGGCTGCTAACGTAGGTGGCGTAGTTGGAGAGGCCGATAATAATACAAGACTTAGTTCTGTATATAATACCGGCGAAGTCAAAGGGTTAACTAATGTGGGCGGTATCACAGGTTCCTTGACTACAGGTACGACTATGAGCGGCGCTATTAATGCGGGGAAAATTATAGGAACTACGAATACCGGTGGTTTGGCAGGCTCAAGTGAAAGCAGCACTGTTTCCGGATCTCATAACAAGGGCGAAATTTATGGCACTGTCAATACGGGCGGTCTTGTTGGTTATGCGGATAAATCTACTTTTTCTAAGGTTTATAATACTAACGAAAACACCACTTTGGATAGCGCTGTTTCAGAAGGTTCGGTTGCCGCTACTGCTTTGAGTACTTATGGTAAAGTAACGGGGACTACAAATACAGGTGGCTTAGTGGGGCACTTGGTAGACAGTACTATTAACACGGCTTACAATGCGGGTAATGTTACCGGGACAGGCGAAAATGCCGGTGGTTTGGTAGGCCTCATGGAAAGCGGTTCTATTACTTATGCGTACAATGCTGATAATAATACCGTTATTTATAAAGATGGCCTGCTTGTAGGTGGGGTAGCCGCCACCACGAATGATGCCTATAATGGCTTTACTTATAATGGTGTTGCTTACACTTATTCGGAAACTACAAATTTATATACCAATACAAGTACAGGGGATACATATAATGTTGCGGCTATGGCCATAGCGGCTCCAACATCTGCTAGAGTGTATAATGTTCGGCTAGCCTATCGTGATGCTAACGTGGTTGGTAATAGCAATACAGGCGGTTTAGTGGGAAATCTGACGGGTGGAACCGTTTCTAAGGCCTATAATGCCGGTACTGTAACAGGAAGCACTAACACAGGTGCTATTGCCGGTAACGTTGCTAGTGGAACGTCAGTAAGCAACGCTTATTATGTTACCACTAATAAAGACAACACTAAAAATTTGTCAAATCAAACGGTAGCTTTTGGAGTGAATGATAGTGGAGCAACTATTAGCGGTATCACTTTGGCAGAAGCCCAAAGTTCCCAGGGTAATACAATTATTTGGGGAAATAACGCTAATAGGGATGATGCAAATAATTGGATTACCTATGAGACGGAGACAACCCCATTATTGCAGGCGTTTATGAATAATATTTCTATTGACAGAGAATATAACTATGATGGGACTTATCGGAGTTTAAAATCTGAAGATGTAAAAAATCTTTATGGTGGCGCTTTTTTTGATGGATTAAACGGTGATGGAAAAAATGTTTTGAGTAGTACGGTAACTGATAGTAATGCGGTTTATGGTTCTGGTCATTCTAAATTGCAAGCGACTGATAGCTCAGGGAATAAACTATATTATCAAGCTGATGATTCTGTTTCAACTATGGTTACTGCAAGGCCGGCTTATTGGTTATACGAAAGAGCACAAAATACTGACGGTATTACTTATAGCATATATAATTATGACACATCAAATCTTTGGTCTCCACAACATGGCTATTTAACTAGTAGCAATGCTACAGTAATTATTGATCCTGTAAAGCTTATAGTTAACATTAGTGGAAATAAAGTTTACGGGCAGGATGCTGTTACCGGCGCAACTTCAGGCACTACGGCTGGTACTACTTATGATAACGGCTACAAGATTACCTATGGTGGTTTAGTGGGAGGCGAAACAGCTGCTAGTGTTCTTACAGGCACTATTACCTATGATGGTATGGGGCAGGCAAGCATAGTTTATAAAAAAGGTACGGCTACTGATAACGCTCAATTGAATGCGGGAAATCATACTTTTGATAGCAGTAAGTTTAATTCTACTACGTTGGTAGCAAATAATAACAACTATGCAATTTCCTATACAGGTGCGTTGAAAGTAGCTAAGGCAAACTTATACATTAATGTTGATGGTTCTCGTGTTTATGGCGATGCTAACAGTACGGCGGCTTATAAATATACTGCAGGAACCGGCACAGATAATAATATTAATGATGGCACATTGAAAACTTGGGATAGCACATCTGCTACGGATTTAACGACTTTAGCTGGGTGGAGCCATAATACTATTAATAATTTAAATAGTGCTACTTCAGTTACCCATAACGGTACGGTAACAGGTACAGCTATTGTTACAGGAACTGATGTAAAAGGTACAGCAGCGTCTCCTACGGCTTACAGCTTGGCTAATGGTGGTGATTTAAGTAGCGGGGTATCGACAAACTATGCAATTGTTTTCGATACAACAAAAGGTAGTACGGGTAATTTCACTATTACTCCGGCAACTATTCATTATATTGTGGCTGGACAACGCACCTATGGCGATGATAATAACACGGCTACAGGTTCCGTAACAGCAGTAGCGTCCACTCTTAAAGCCGGTGATACCCAGGCGAATGTTTTGGACGTAACATCAAGTACGGCTATTGCCCAATGGATGGCGGGAACAAAATATAGCCTGACCAAGACTACCAATGCGGGCTCTTATTCAAGCCAAACACTAAGTGCTACGGATGCTTCCGCTCAAGGAATTAATATTAAAAACGGTAATAATAACTACCTATTGGCCAATAATGCTGATAGTTTTAAATTTACTATTAATAAAGCGGCACTAGCTTTTTCGGTTGATGCACAAAGCAAAATTTATGGACAAAATAATCCAACCTTTACCGGCGATACCGGTACAGGCTGGAAAAATAGCGAAAGCCTAAGTAATGTTAATGACAATGGTACCTATAGTAATCCAGCTATTACCATGGGCTACTCTACGGCAGCAACACAACAATCTGATGTGGGAGCGTACAGCATTGCGGTTACAAGTGCTACAAAGAACGCGATTAATGCTACGACTCTAAATGAAAACTATAATATTACTTATAAAACGAATAATTTGGCTATTACAAAAGCCGACTTGGATTTTGCCGCTACAGGGAGTTCTACGTATGGTTCCGCGCCCACGATTAGTGATGTTAAACTAACGTCAGCAACGAATGCCTATACAACAACGGCAGATTCAGTAAATAATTCTGAGCATAAACTAAAATCTTGGGACTCTAGTGCGTCTAGCGACATTAAAACTCTTAATGGTTTCACCAGCGCTAATCCTATTACTCTTTACACTACTATTAACGGCGTAAAGACGGAGATAGGGACTGTTACTAATGTAGTACGCGATAGCAGCGGTAATGTTACAGCGTATGCCTTAGCAGATGGAAGCTTCTTTGATGCTAATGGTAATTGTCAGTTAGCCACTAAAAATTATAATTTGCATTTTGTAGCGGATGGTAGTTCCTTTACTGTCAATCCTAAAGCTCTTACTTTTAATGTAGCTGATACCAGCAGGACTTATGGTACAACTTCAGATACTTTGGGCTCAGGTTCGTCCCTGACAGGTTTTGTTAATGGGGATACTATTACTATTAATGCCGATGGCTCCTATAGCTATAATTTAAATGATAACGGACCTTTAGCTAAAACAGGCGGGGATACTCTAAGCTACATAACTGATAAGAATACGGTAACTACAAATGCAGGTACTTATAACAATGCCATTACTGTTACCGATGGTAGCAAGACGACCCTTGATGATGCTATGAATAATTATTCTATTGCAACAGTTAACAAAGGGGATATGACTGTTAATAAGGCAGACTTGACCTTCGTGGTAAACGACAGCTCCAAGACCTATGGTGATGCGAATAAGGCGCTGACGGGATATTTTGATACCACGACCAACAGCTTTAAGAATGGCGATACTGTTACTATGGACAGCACCACAGGAGGAGTTTCCGCTGTAAGCCTCAATGATAACGGGACTACTGTTACAAATGTGTCGGCAGCAGGAAGCTTAGCCTACGACGGCTCTGGGATTACAACTAAAACTAATGCCGGTACATATAATGACGTGCTGAGCGCCAGCGGTTTGGATTTGACCAACTACAAGGTTAATTACGTGGCCGGGGATATGACTGTTAATAAGGCACAACTTACCTTCGTAGTAGATTCTAAAACTAAAACTTACGGTGATACAAATCCTGCGCTTACAGGCAGTTTTGATACTACTACCAACGGCTTTAAGAACGGCGATACTGTTACTATGAACAGTACCACGGGAGCGGTTTCTGCTGTAAATCTCAATGATAACGGGACAACCGTTACCAATGTGTCGGCGGCAGGTAGCCTGTCCTATGATGGGTCTGCTATTACGACCAAAACTAATGCCGGTAAATACACTGACGTACTGAACGCCAGCGGCTTGGATTTGACTAACTACAAGGTTAGTTACGTGGCGGGGGATATGACTGTTAATAAGGCAGACTTGACCTTCGTGGTAAACGACAGCTCCAAGACCTATGGTGATGCCAATAAGACACTGACAGGGTATTTTGATACCACGACCAACAGCTTTAAGAATGGCGATACTGTTACTATGGACAGCACCACAGGAGGAGTTTCCGCTGTAAGCCTCAATGATAACGGTACAACCGTTACCAATGTGTCGGCGGCAGGCAGCTTAGCCTACGACGGCTCTGGGATTACAACTAAAACTAATGCCGGTACATATAATGACGTGCTGAGCGCCAGCGGCTTGGATTTGAAGAACTACAAGGTTGATTACGTAACCGGGGATATGACTGTTAACAAAGCCCAACTTACATTTGCGGTGGATCCAAAAACTAAAACATACGGGGATACAAATCCTGACCTTACAGGCAGTTTTGATACTACGGTATCAGGGTTTAAAAATGGGGATGAAATTAATCTAGGTACAGATGGCAAGATTTCCTCAATTCAACTAAATGACAATGGTCAGGCCACCATAACTGATAAATCTTCTTCTCAAGTAAGTGGATTTAACATTACTACTGATGCTACACAGTACAGTAATGTTGGCAAGTATGATATTAATGGGACTGGGTTTGCGTTGACCAATTATGATGTAGCTTATAAACAAAATCTACTAACTATTAATAAAGCACCACTTACATATACGGTAGATGACCTGACCAAGATTTATGGTGAAAATCCATTGTACGCCGGTACATACAGTGGATTGAAAGGTACGAATGATACAACTGTTTTAGGTGGATTGACTCCAAGTATTACCGGTGCTAACCAGACTAGCTCAGTGGGGACCTATGATTTAACGGCCAATTTTGCTGATATTATTACTCAATTTAGTAACTATGATTTGACCACTAATAGTGGAAAGTTAACTATTACACCAGCGAATTTAAACTTTACGGCTGATGGTGGGCGTGATTATGGTATTAATTCTAGCGTTAACGACTTTACATATACGCCTACTAAAGGTGTTGCCGAATCCGCGGAAGCCAGCACTGCTAACGATGGTAAGTTGAAATCCTGGGACAGTAGTTCTGCTAGCAATTTGTCAACCCTAGAAGGGTTTGCAAAAAATGGAACTGATGCATTAATTTTGTGGACTACGGATAAAAACGGTAATAGAACGCAAATTGGTAAAGTTACTTCTGTTAAATTTGATAGTAATAACAATATAGTTGGGTATGAATTATTAGATGGTAGTTTCACAAGAGATAACAGTACTTGCCAACTTGGAAGTCTGAATTATAACTGGATTTTTACCGGTGGAAGTTATAAAATTAGCGAACTTCCTATACCGGGTGAGACACCTTATCAGACAGTCGTACGCGATAGCAACACCATAGGTGGCTATCGTACTGTACAAGATAGAACCAGCATTTTATTTTTAAGAGTTATTGATAGTGGAATAAATATTGCGGGGGATAGTTTGAAAGTAGATGATGTATTGAAATATACCATTTAGTAAGCAGCAAAAAGGGGAGGTATCTCCAGCACATAATTTTTGTGTTGAAGATGCCTCCCCTTTTGTTTGAAATTTAAAGTTTGACTGTAAGAACAGCTATTGTTATACTTTTACTATCTATTACATAAGGGAAGAGGATATACACAATGCATTTAAAAAACAGGCGTTTAGCCATTATTGCAACCATTATCATAGTAGTACTTAGTTATATGACCTATAAATATATCTTGGCGGATCAATTAGGCAGCAATTCTATAGATAATTTATCGCGTTCTGACCGTTTGAATTTGAAAAAAAATATAGTAGTAATGGGAGTAGATAAACGTGACGGCGATGTAGGCCGCTCGGATACCCTTTTTGTAGTTATGTTTGATGCTAAAAATAATCATGCGTCTCTACTATCTATACCACGTGACACAATGGTTAAGATCCCAAAAAATGGTTGGGATAAGATAAATCATGCGTATGCTTATGGTGGACACAAAATGACAGAGCAGACCGTAGAAGAATTTTTGGGTATTCAAATCAATAACTATGTGGTTATTGATTTCAAGGGTTTTGTAAACATTATAGATGCTATTGGAGGCATAGATATTGATGTAGAAAAGGATATGTATTATTCTGATCCATATGACGATGATGGATTGGTTATTGATCTTAAAAAGGGAAAACAACATTTAGATGGCAAGAAAGCTATTGAATATGTTCGCTATCGTGATGAAGAAGGGGATATTGGACGTATTAAGCGGCAGCAGAAGTTTATCGCTGCAGCATACGATAAGATTACCAGTGCCCAAATACTATTGAAAGTACCGGGATTGGTAAAAGAAATTATGTCCATGATTAAGACAGATATGTCCCTAAGCGATATGGCTACCTTGGCTAAAGCTATGCATACAGAGATGAAAGCAAGCGGTGGGTTAGCTATGGCTACTGTACCAGGTGAACCAGCTTATATTGAAGATATCAGCTATTGGATTCCCGATATGACGGATTTACGTGCGCAAATGGTTACTATGCAAGGTGCTACTATGAACTCCAAGTATCGCTTAGCTGCAGAGCGGTATGAAGATGAATATACAAAACTGTTGCAAGTTCCAACAGAAGGAGAAAAGTCTGAAGGCGCAGATAAAACCGTCAAAATTATAAAAAAACCTACCAGTAAAGAACTGCAAAATGCCGTTAAGATAGCACAGGAAACTGACAAAAAACTTTCTGGTACCAAGGCAGAAGATTCAGATAGTAAGACGGAAAAAGAAACTGGTACAAAAATAAACAATCAAGAAGTTACTAAACCAAGCACAACACAAGCCCCTGCAGAAAAAGCAGTGCGTGTGCAAATCATTAATTGTAGTGGAAATCCTGAATATACAGATAAAGTTGTTTCATTGGCGCGTAGTGCTGGTTTAGTCGTAACAGGTACAGGTTCTGGAGAGATTATTGCTAATACTCAGGTGGTGTCATCTTCCTCAGCAGGAACTATTATTAGTAAACTAGCTGACTTACCTTTCCGTTATGCCTTGAGAGTAGTAAGTAACCCAAATGCCGGAGTTGAAGGGACTATTTATATTGGAGAAGACTTTAATTAATAGCCAAATTTCTCTAAAAAGTAATATTTTTTACACAAAAGGGCTTGCATAATGTATACAAGAATGCTACAATTAGCTTGTAAGAATTAAATAGCCCCTCATTTGGCCCTTCATAGTAAGGGCTTTTTTTTTGCCTCATATCTTTTTGACCATACAGTCACAGCGTGTTATAATAACTAAATCCACGTAAGTAGTTAAGAATTAAGAATTAAGAATGAGAAGTGAATACGAATGGTAATAAATGAAATTGAAGATGCAGGTAAAAATATACTAGGGTATGAGCCTATAAACAAACTGCTTAAAATGTTTGCAGGCCCGGCCATAATTTCTATGCTGGCTAGCTCCCTTTATAATATTATTGATCAAATTTTTATTGGGCACGCAGTAGGATATTTGGGTATTGCGGCTACAACTATTGCCTTTCCTATAGTCACCATAGTTATGTCGGTTGGTACATTATTGGGGGTAGGAGGTAGTGCTTTTGCTGCTATTAAATTAGGCGAAGGAAATAAAAGAGATGCTGAGCGTATCCTTAATACTGTAGCAAGCGTACTTTTAGTGGTCAGTTTCTGCATGGTAGTGCTTGGTCTTTTGTTTTTAGAACCGATATTAACACTATTTGGTGCTACTGATGCTACTATGCTTTACAGCAAGCAATTTGGCGGCGTTATGATTGCAATCATTCCACTTACAACATATGTCATAGCTTTAGCAAACATGGCTAGAACAGACGGTAATCCTCGTTTATCCATGCGGGCATTGGTAGGGGGAGTAATAATAAATATAATACTAGCGCCTATTTTTATTTTTAGTTGTGGCTGGGGAATTT
>Ga0183095_11581_pt1 | contig 13483 bp, 9 predicted proteins | sample BioMet4_FD_130346 | JGI IMG/M metagenome (GOLD analysis project Ga0183095, IMG submission 130346) | Microbial communities from bioreactor (seeded with sewage sludge) at LBNL, California, USA - Biofuel metagenome 4 (v2) (version 3) | ecosystem: Engineered > Bioreactor > Anaerobic > Unclassified ...
CCGCCCGGATCCGCAGATCTGACGCTGCCGCATTATTAGCTTATTGTAACAGTAATATGCTGCACAGGCAAATGAAAAAGCTGTCATCTTTCAATATATCGGCCTGTGAATTCTTCCCGGTAAAATTTTCTCTGCTCCTGTCTGTCCATAAATATGGGTACAGTATTGGTTCAGGCCCGACGCATCACCGTTATTAAAGGATTATCGCAATAAGGTACCAATGGAAGATTTTCTTTCATTTTGGTACCTTAAGAAGTGGGTCACAGCGGTTAGCCACAGCTAACATTGCCCGTTTTCACTGATATATGCGGATTGAGCATACATTCAATCGCTGCAGCCCATTGGATAAGGTACCAATCCAGCGAAATACCCGTCAATGGTACCTTATTTTGAATTCACTTTTTTTCAGGATGTGCATTCTTGTAAATAATGATTTTTTCAAAATCCCGGCTTACACGGGGAGCACTCCTTTTTGGTTATCGTGCTGACCGGAACAGCAGGATCATCCCCGCCCGCGCGGGGAGCACTGCATCATTACAATGGCATCTTCTTTGTTCTCAGGATCATCCCCGCCTGCGCGGGGAGCACTTACATTCGGCTTTCTGCTCGCCGCTTTATGTAGGATCATCTCCGCCTACGCGGGGAGCACCTTCCTGCAGAGCTGCGATAGCTGATGCCGCTGGGATCATCCCCGCCTGCGCGGGGAGCACTCACTTCTGCCCGCCTTTGTATCTCGTATTTACGGATCATCCCCGCCTGCGCGGGGAGCACGTTTCCATGGGTTCCATAGTGCTGTAAGCTAAAGGATCATCCCCGCCTGCGCGGGGAGCACTCACTCTGCATATCCGCGCGCTATATATAACGAGGATCATCCCCGCCTGCGCGGGGAGCACACAGGTACGCCGTTTATACGTCTGCGCTTTACCGGATCATCCCCGCCTGCGCGGGGAGCACTATCAATGACGAACAAATCATCAAAACAGGATAGGATCATCCCCGCCTGCGCGGGGAGCACTTCATGATCTCTCTGAAGATCGCGCCCTCGCTAGGATCATCCCCGCCTGCGCGGGGAGCACACAACTGCAACATGACAGAGGAAGAAGCTGACAGGATCATCCCCGCCTGCGCGGGGAGCACTATGCCGGAGCGTTAACCGCGTGCAGCTTGTCGGGATCATCCCCGCCTGCGCGGGGAGCACTCCGTATTCCTCTTGCTGCTTCTTCATTAGTCAGGATCATCCCCGCCTGCGCGGGGAGCACTTCATTAAAATCTCCCTTCATCAGTTCGATTCCGGATCATCCCCGCCTGCGCGGGGAGCACCCAGTCTGGCCCTGCATGACTTTGCCCATCATGGGATCATCCCCGCCTGCGCGGGGAGCACTAAAGAAAATAAATCAAGTTTTTACGAAAATAAGGATCATCCCCGCCTGCGCGGGGAGCACGGCTGTCTGTTTGCAACTTTAGCCGCAAGATCAGGATCATCCCCGCCTGCGCGGGGAGCACCTTTCCGCCTTGACATTCTTCCTTTCGGCGCAAGGATCATCCCCGCCTGCGCGGGGAGCACCTACCTCCTCATTTGTCATATACACGGTTCCCAGGATCATCCCCGCCTGCGCGGGGAGCACTTTTATCGAGCAGACTTTTATAGTCGTCGATCAGGATCATCCCCGCCTGCGCGGGGAGCACCGACTACGATGCCGTTTGAAAGTTCGATGTGTAGGATCATCCCCGCCTGCGCGGGGAGCACGGAGACGAGTTACCGCTGCGGGTGAAGTCTTTAGGATCATCCCCGCCTGCGCGGGGAGCACCCCATAAGATAACGGTAGTAGTAAGATAAAGAGGGATCATCCCCGCCTGCGCGGGGAGCACTATGGAAAACATGCAGAGAGAGGATCTGACACCGGATCATCCCCGCCTGCGCGGGGAGCACGACACAGTGAGTTGACGGAAAGCGGAAAGCGTAGGATCATCCCCGCCTGCGCGGGGAGCACTCTGCGTCCAGATCTGTTTTTGCGTCTATCCAGGGATCATCCCCGCCTGCGCGGGGAGCACTGGAATAGATCACGGGCCATTTTTTCGACTTCGGGATCATCCCCGCCTGCGCGGGGAGCACGTAAGAAAAACGGCAAATCGCTTCTTAGTTCTAGGATCATCCCCGCCTGCGCGGGGAGCACGACTCTTCACAATCGGCAAGCTCTAACGTTCCAGGATCATCCCCGCCTGCGCGGGGAGCACGGAAGCTTTGTGGATTTGAAACATTACGGCAGAGGATCATCCCCGCCTGCGCGGGGAGCACTAAACGGAAGCGAAATCGGCGATATCTGGGACGGGATCATCCCCGCCTGCGCGGGGAGCACCGTATAAGAATACACAGCAACAGGTCACAAAACGGATCATCCCCGCCTGCGCGGGGAGCACCGACCATACATGCCGCTGTAGACTTCGGTCTCAGGATCATCCCCGCCTGCGCGGGGAGCACTGTGGCAAAAGTGATAACACTTTCTGAAAAAAGGGATCATCCCCGCCTGCGCGGGGAGCACTTTCGAACGCGAAAGTCGGCCCGCGTGATATCGGGATCATCCCCGCCTGCGCGGGGAGCACTACTGCGTTCCGTCCCAGGTCTCGACATAGCCGGGATCATCCCCGCCTGCGCGGGGAGCACCAGAAGGGCGCAAGTGAAAAACTCAAGAGCGGAGGATCATCCCCGCCTGCGCGGGGAGCACTCTGCAGCTAAAGCAAAATAATCATTATCAGTAGGATCATCCCCGCCTGCGCGGGGAGCACTCCTGCGGCATTCCGAGTGCGACGCCTGTCTGCGGATCATCCCCGCCTGCGCGGGGAGCACGCGATCTCGACACACCCTCTTGTTCCAGACTTAGGATCATCCCCGCCTGCGCGGGGAGCACTTGTCAGTATCCGTTACTGTCTTGGTAGGCGCAGGATCATCCCCGCCTGCGCGGGGAGCACTAAATGAAAGCACCGCCATAAGGACCGCCATAAGGATCATCCCCGCCTGCGCGGGGAGCACCACTGGCCTTGAAAACAATCTCAAAATCTCCTGCGGATCATCCCCGCCTGCGCGGGGAGCACTCATCTCCCCCAAAATCCGTTGTGATTCTTACGGGATCATCCCCGCCTGCGCGGGGAGCACAAACACCACACCACAAAAGGAGAAAACACCATGGGATCATCCCCGCCTGCGCGGGGAGCACTTCCTTTTCCGCTTTTCTCTTTTCCGCTATACGGGATCATCCCCGCCTGCGCGGGGAGCACGAACTTTACAGCTTAAAAGGACTTGACGTTGAGGGATCATCCCCGCCTGCGCGGGGAGCACAACTCCTTTAGCTGCTTTCTTTATGCCTGCCTGGGATCATCCCCGCCTGCGCGGGGAGCACCTAATGGAAAGTACGGCGATTCTCGGAATTGTAGGATCATCCCCGCCTGCGCGGGGAGCACCGTTTCCGCCCTTTATCTTCTTTGATGATACTAGGATCATCCCCGCCTGCGCGGGGAGCACATAATGCCATTTAAAGCACCCCCATAAGTCCCGGGATCATCCCCGCCTGCGCGGGGAGCACTATGCCGCTATCCTATATGCCATTAATGACGCAGGATCATCCCCGCCTGCGCGGGGAGCACTCCTCTTCTGGAACTGGATCAGTGCGCTCTTGCGGATCATCCCCGCCTGCGCGGGGAGCACGCAGGGTAGAACATTCAAATGCTTTATACACGCGGATCATCCCCGCCTGCGCGGGGAGCACACTTAATAAATCCACAAAATTCAACAATGATCATTTTGATCCACTTAAAGTTTCTTTAGTTTCTCGAACAACTTCATCGTTATTATACAATCATCCACAGCATGATGTCTTGCATTAGAATTGATTTCAAAATAATTCAGCAATGTATCCAGTTTATAGTTGCTTACCTCGAACACTTTTTTCTTCGCTGTTTTTAAAACATCTATTGACTTGTTTTCAAAAGCAGTTAGATTATTGCGTTCGCATGCTTCTCTGAGGAAATCGATATCGAATCCTATATTGTATCCAACAACTTGTTTGTTTTCCACAAAGTCTATTAACCCCTGTATTGCATCTTTCTCATCAATACCTTCAATATTCAATTGTCTATTTGTTAATCCTGTCAACTCTACAATAAAATCAGGTAATGCAGTATCGACCTTTACCAACTTATTATACGTCCTGCATATTTCTTCATTTCTGACGAGAATGGCCCCGATTTCTATAATTTTATCCGAATCAGGTTTTAATCCTGTTGTTTCAAGATCAAGGACTATATACGTATCACCCGCTTTCGATTCGTTATTATTTTTGCTGTTTACAATGTTAAAGTATTCCGCTTTTCTTTTCCTTGATGCATTACTAAATCCTTTTTTGAGCAAATCCGATTCAGTATTATATGTTGGATGCCTAATCAGTTTCAACCCGTCATAATCCACTGGCACCCAATCCGAATTATGTACTTTAAAATCCATCCTTTGTTCATTTTGCGCATTAAAAACCATTACTGCTTTGCCGGTCTTTATTCCATTTTGTATACTTTCCCAAAGCTCATCACGAACGCGTGCCGAAACATTTCCAACATATGTTCCTACGCTTATTTCCATGAACCATTTACTTAATGCTCCGCGTAATGCTGCAGGACAATTTGTAACTGTTATAACTACCATACTTTTCTTCTACTCATCCCAATTATTTTTCTCATCCTGGTCATCTGCATCAATCTTATATGATACTCCAGCTCTTACACTTCCTTCTTTATCATCCCACAGTCTCAAAACCTCCGTATTCGTTTCCTCATTCTCTGATAATTCATCATTCAACAAAAAGCGAATATCATGAACCATTTTCTCCAGGAGATGACCTTTTGCGAATTCATTCCTCATGGCATGTCTCACATTGGCTTCAATATTATCCGTATTTTCGGAAGTAATACGAAATGCCACAGGTATCGTATATTCTGCCTTGTAGAGATCTGCAATATCATATACAAAAGATCTGTCATGCCCGGTATGAACAAAGCCAAGTCCTGGTGATACTCCCAGAGCAGCAATAACACTGTGCGCTAATCCGTAAAGACATATATTAGCAATAGATAAGGCCTGATTTATTGCGGACCCACCCTCAAAATCATCAGGATCATATACTCGTCCCGTCCACTGCACTCCCGTTTCTTCTGAAAGTTTCTTATACACGCCTCTGATTCTGGCGCCTTCACGGCCGCGTAATTGCTGCATCGTCAAACACGATACATCTTCGCATGGGAATCTCATTTGATACATTTTACGCGCTACTGCTATCCTTTTTCTATTATTGCTGACTAAATCAGCCTGCTTGATCAAAAGCCTTGATGAATGTGTCATCGTACGGCCATGCGCATAATATCTAACACCGTATTCCCCTGTCCATATGATCGTAGTACATGCATCCGCAATAAGTTCCACAGCTCGATGCGTTAATTTTGTTCCGGGCCCAAGTATCAAAACGCTAAGCGCTGCTGACGGTACATACACGGTGCCTTTACTGTCAATCACTGCTATTGCACTGTCCTGCCTGTTTATTACGCAATGTTCAACGTATAAAAAAGTTAAACGGTCACTTACTTGTACAAGAGACTGAAGTTCAGGCTTTTTCTTGCCAATGTCATCCGACATAATACCTCCATACCTTTTATTTCTTCATTATAGTCATTAAGCCACAGCCATATGCTTTTCCTCTGCCAATTCCATTCATTAGTGCTTCCATAAACAGTTTGCTGTTTGAAACTTTCAAAATGCCTTCAAAAGTGGCGGTTTTAATTGTGACATTATTTCTCGCAGTATTATCCCTGCTAGACTTCATAAATCTGTACCAGCGGCAGTCCATAACTTTAAAGCCATTACGGTCTAAAAAAAATCCATTACTGGAAGAACGATCTAGCAGCCATTTTGCAATTTGTTCAGTCGATACATGTGCGTATATTTTTCCTCTGCCGCCATTACTGTCAACAGCAGAACTTTTTACAGGGTTTGCTTTTAACCTGAATCGGAACACCTGATTGTCCTCGATATTCTGAAGCAATTTGTCATAGTCTCGACTTTCCGGCAATCTGTCTTCTATTCCGAATTGATCATGAATACTTTGCAGATCCGGTAATTTCTCGCTCAGAATCAAAAGATTGTAATACCCATTAAGTTTATCAATCCGCCATAGATTCCTATGTTCTGAATATGAAATACTGTGTTCTATAGCTCCGTGAATCATTTCAGGATATGAAAGTGCCCGCATTGTTTCTCGTTTTCTGTGATCCAAAATTACTCTCGATAAATACATTCAGTCCTCCAATTCCAGCATCGGATCATGGTTTGTTTCTGTAATATCTTTTTTATCCGATGCACTGTCATCACATAAAGAGATCGTATGCTCTGTAACTTTTCTAAAACCAAAGCGCCTGTATCTTTGGTCAAATGAAATCGGTACATCGCGCAAATAATAATCTCCTTTATCACTATCCGTATTTTCAATAATAATGTGAAGTAATTTCTGCTTATTATTTTTTTCCGCATTGTTACAATCAAATGTCTCGTTACAAAGCAGAGGATATTCTTCCAAAGATTGTTCCAATGTTATTCCAGTCCAGACGCCAAGACATATTCTTCCGGAAGGAGGACATGAACGTCTGCCTAAAAACAATGGATATGCAGGATGAGATAATGCGTTTTCAATTTCTTTGAGAAAGACATCATCGCCTTCAAGTCCTGCAAGAAAAACTGCATCTGATAAATAATACCTGTTTGTAACATATGCTGATTTTATGCTTTTGGCTGTCTGAAAATCTCTCAGTAAAACACCCCGCTTATCCACTCGCACACCAAAACGCAACGATGCCAGATCAGATAATGAATCTGTGCGCTGCCTGCCAAGTGCGCTAGCTGCCAAACCGATCACACCGCTCTTGCTTGGCATTTTTTCGGTTGTCCGCCTGTCAAATTTCGATTCCACACCCCAGGATTGCAACGGTGCTGCCAGTCTTAATAAAATGGTGCTTCTCATAATTATTCCTCTGCTAAAATTTCACTTAATTCTGACTGGAGATTCCCAATCAATTCATTAAAATTCATCGTTTCAATCTCATCAGGCAATATTTTCCCTGTTGCAAACGTCAGCATAGGAGGTGCTGCAAAATCATTATATGTTTCTTCAGCATACTCTGTCAGCCGCTTGGCAGAAGGTTCCGCATATCCATTACTGCCTGCGAATATCGCTTTTTCGAACGCACCGGCCATATTGACAGGCTGATCATTTCTAATTGTAACAATCACTGCATCAGGCAGCGTTCTGTTGGCAAAAGTATTCTGTTTTCCTGTAGGCATTGACTTTACAAAAGCATCTACAAATTTTGCCGTCGCTTCAGGTGTATCATCATCCAAATATGAATAAAGCTGATGAACGGCAATGGTTGCATATCTGTATAGCGTTGCTGAATCATATTCCACAGTTCCGAGATGTGCAGCTCCGGAATTATCGTCTGCAGTCATATCATCCACAGCTGTAAAATAATCATATTGTGTTTCTACTTTATGCGTTGAAATGCAATGAGCAACCTGCGCGCATGCGTCAGTATTCAACGTTGGATCATCAGCCACCATCCTGCCGAACAGAGCGATTTCAATGCCGGGATTATCTGCAAGAGCATTGTGAAGCTTCTCCTTTGCTTCTTTTCCGCCTTTGAAGATGTCCGGATCTTCTACTGCAAGATGTGCCAGCGCCCTTGCCTGAGCATTACTCATAAAGAAAAGTGCATCAAGCTGTTTTACCTTATTATCATCCTTTCCGCTTCCTTTCATTTTAAAACCTGCAGCTTCGCATATCTTACTTGCAAGGTCTCCTGCATCTGCATCCGAATCGATTTTTTCTATTTCATTTGCAACCATTGCAGCCACTTTTTTTGTGCGCTTAGCAAGTTCATCATCGTCGAACATATCCTTAAACGTGTTCCTCACTGCATGTTTCCAGCTCTGAGATGATACACGTGCACGTGTTACGCCACCATATACAGCGGTTTTTGGACTGCCTGTATCATCCCTGTTGATGCAGCTTGGCGGCACCGTCTGAAGTACATGTACATCTACATAAACTCTATCTGTTGCTTTCATTTCTCTTCCTCCGTTTCATTACTAACAATTGCTTTGTCTTCTACAGCTCTGTAATAATCTTCTGCCCATTTCAAGCAAATACGACTTTTTGCTTCCGGGATCTGCAATACATAAAGATCTTCCGCCAATTTTACATAATCCAGCGGTATTCCCGCACTTTTAAGCAGTTGCACTATACCTCTGATATGAACAGCAAATTCCATTGGTGATGAAGCAGTAATAACGGCATCAAACCTGCGCTTTATGCGGCTTTCATCATCTTTGCCGGCTATAAGGGTTCTAACCGCTTTCCCCAGCGATATACCTTCCTCATGCATCATATTGGTCTTTACATCTTTACCCTGTTGATGCAATGCAAATAATGTCAGAGAATTATATACCGCCCATTCTGCCTTAGTGGGCATCCCATTGTTACTGTATAAATTCTCAGGCATTCCTTCTAGTGTAATGTCCCACAGTTCCGGAAGCTCACCCGGATTTTTTCCTATACCTCTGCGCAGCCTTGCCAGATTCGCACGCACCGCCGATTCGTTTTCTATTTTTGTGAGCTTCAATAATTGCATCCTCATATATGCTCTGACCTGATTTGATTCACTTGGCATCTTTTTCACCTCCCTTGCGATATAAGACGACTCTTGAACTTAATTTGTATCTAAAGAAATTATGTGCTTTGGCCGCGCTGTAATACATCGTATTTCTGTTTTCCACAACGCTCCGTCCTATCAATGCTCCGATGCCGGCTTCACTTACCATCCTGCTGCCCAAATCCAATATGATACCGCGTGCTGTTGTCCACCAGATATCTGCCGCCTCAGACATTTCCACGTATTCTTCTCCTAACTTCTCCAGCCATTCGCGAAAAGGAAAATCCAGCGAATCATATCCTGCTTCCCGCGCTGACTGTTTATTTATCTGTCCGTCACTGTCTCCGGAAGCGACAGCAATACTTTTTGCCAATAATCCCAACTGATATACCAGCTTATCCGCCAGGTCCACCTGATTTAAAACAGTAGGTATCCATGCCTCACTTTTCGACGATATGAGTGCTGAGCAAAACCGCAGTGAATCAGTAATTATGTCAGTAAATGACATAGACTTAGAATCATATTTCATTGCGACTGCCCGCAGAGTTAATATTCTGACCGGAAGAACGCCATATGATTCAAGCATTTTCAGCCATTTGACTATTCCGGGTGAATTATTATCACTGACCGGCTGCGCAAGTATTGGTTCCAGTTCTCTCCACATCTGACGAGAAGGATCCAGCTGCCTTGGTTTCCATTGCGGGACACTCCCCTTGTCATCTATCTTTCTCCAGGCAGTCATCGGTTCAATGAAAGCGTTGATTTCATAAAAAGCATCGCTGCTTTGCTTACCTCCCACTGCCCTATATCCGAGATTTCTATAACCCGATACTTTACCATTCTTCCGTTCAAGAAACAATCTTCTTGACTGCCATGTATATAATTCTGCAATATTGTCCGGCGCATTATAATTAGTGCCTTCACCGCTTCTTACACTGTTTTCCCATACCGGATTTTCACATACATCCAGTTCGGCATTTTCATTGCACAAGATAAGATTTAGCATTAATGTTTCAAATAATGTTTCTCCTTCTGCAAAGATGACTCCTAATTTACCCAGCCAGCCAATAGGCGGACTTGCTTTTGTTTTTGCAGAGGCATCATCAAAGCCATTAACATGAAGAAGCCATCTTGCAGCAGCATCATATGGCATAAGCCTTTTATCTTCATCCGTTGCTACCTGAAACAGTCTGATCTTGTTGCTGCTTTCAGCCAGCTCTCCGTTCAATTTCGATACATCGTAATGGGTGTAATCTTTTTTTTCAACTTTCTCTTTTTCTCCCAGTTCAGCAACTTGATAGAAAGGGTATTCTTCATCAAACAAATAAAAGCGATATCGATATTCCTCCAAATATTTTCTAATGATATCCATAGGGAAATATCCATTCTCCCAAACCGCACTCCAGCGTTCAACAGCTTCCTCTTCAGTATCGATTTTTTTAAGCGACCCATCGATATCATAACGGCTGAAAACAGTATGCAGTATTGCTAAAAGCAGTCTCATGACCGCCACATCCTGTGTAGGCAGTTCACCTGCAATGCCTTTGAATTCCTGCGCGTGATCCAAAGCTTCTAAAATTGAAGTTTTTTCGCGCATACCGTCATTGCGCATTAAAATGATCCACGGTTCATCAAGTAAATTAAATTCCGATAAATTTTTTTGGTCTTCACTCATTGATATCCTCCTCACATTTGACTTCATAACTCAAGCCGGTTTTTTTATCATAAATTATTGTACAAAATTGTTTTCTATCAGCATTCATCTCAAGTTTCACATTATTATTTTCATCTAAAATAAGTATCAGTGATCCTTTGATCCATGGAGAACGCTGCCATAATGGCAAATAATTAATATCCTGTTCTTCTATTTGTCTGATTATCGTATCGACACAATAATCCCTGCATACCGCCTGCGGCAACCTTATTGTCTCTTTTGCAAGCCTCTTCCCTTCCTCATTATCCAGGACATCATTCATAATAGCTTGGCCGTCGGAAATTCTATAATACTTCCCATTTTCCCTGCGGATCAATATAACTTCTATCGATTCATCTGTGTCACGTACTGCAGCCTGCGCCCTTTGATCATTTACTGAATCCAATACACGATCCAGCATACCGATAATATTGTTCTTTGAACCTGGTTTATTGATCAGGAACACCTTAGCTTTCTGCTCCTTGGTAATAATCCCGTCATGCCACTCTTTTCTGGCCCTTTCATACTCCTCCTTTGCAACACCTTCGGGAATCAGTTCAATATCTTCGTCATAAACGGCATTTACAAGTCCTTCGATATCAGCCGGAATATTTATACTATGTTTCAATGCCGCTTTTGTTTTCATCAATATATATTTTCCGTAAATCAATTCTGACACATTTTTCATAGAACCATTTTCTTCTTCCGGAATTTTTATCACCGCACATTTCGGGCGGGCAAGCAGTGCCGGCCTTATGCGGCTATGCCTCTGCAGACGTCCGATTCTTTGTAAAAGTAAATCCACGGGACACAAATCCGAAATCAAATAATCAAAATCAATATCCAGCGATTGCTCCAGTACTTGTGTACCTACTACTATGCAACGATATGGTCGACATCCGCGGTCAAAACGATGACCAAGATGATCAGAAAGCCACTTTTCTTTTTCCAGTCTTTCCGACGTAATAAATCTGGAATGGAACAACTTCACTTCCTCCGGCTCAAATGTTTTTGAAAGCATATCCGCCATTTGCTGCGCTCTTTTTACTGTATTCATTATTATTGCCGCACAGCCGCCTTCCTTCAGTTTTTGCTGGAGATCCATAGTTATTATGTTTTCATCAACCCAGTCGATATCGATCACTTTTCTTATACCTTCATTATCAAAATGAAGACTATGTATCGCTTTACCATCTGTATACGTTATACGCGGATATTCAACCTCCTTATTTTCACCAGCAGTATTTTCTGCTGTCCCAAGATATGCATTCACTAAACCATTCCTTTTATCCGAAGGTAATGTCGCTGATAATAAAATCACCGGAACATTTAATGCACCGAGCCACATCAGTACTCGCTGAAGATACACATTCATATAAGCATCATATGCATGACATTCATCGACTACTACTACTTTATTGGCCAGTCCCAAATGTCTAAGCATAAAGTGTTTTTGTTTCAGTGCCGCGAATAACAACTGGTCCACCGTTCCGACAACAAAATCCGCAAGCATTGCTTTCTTTCTTCCTTCGAACCACTGAAATACTACAGCACTATCAGGCAGCACTTCTCCATCTTCTTCAAAAACATTCGTACTGCCGTCAAAATGACCGAGCTTTCCGAAATCTTCATTAAACTGTGCTTTCCCATGCATAAGCTCCATTGAATGAAGTCCATCGTCCATCGAAGATATCCAGTTTTCTATTCTTGTAAACATCGCATCCGTTGTAGCCTGTGTAGGAAGCGCAAAAAACAATCCGGTTTTATGACATTTATATGCCATTATTTCAGCTGCTGCCAAAGCAGCTTCAGTTTTTCCACTTCCCATCTGAGCTTCAATAACCATAATGCCCGGGGCCTTGATTTCTCCGGCGGCTCTTTCCGCAGCTGCCTGCATGTTATTCGCGCTAAAATCAAACCTTTCTCTGATAAGACTGTTCTTCATCCAGTCATTCTCCGGCAGCCATGATGTTCTTAAAAAGTACAATTTTCCTGTTGCTTTTTTGAGTCTTTCCTCCGAATGATCTCCGTCCGCGACAAACTGCGTGCCTATATATGGGAAATACTGTTCATTGCTGGCTATCCAATCTGCCATAATCAACATTCCCGTCAATAATATCTGATCCGGTTTGGTCGGTATAGCTATTTCATCAATATCGGACAATCCCGAAAGATGCAGTGCATATGATGCCAATTCGTTCTGTAAATTGTTCCATATTTTTTCTCCTCGCATTTCTAAATGAATATTATCTGCATAAGCTTCAATGCCGTAAAGCAGTTCCCCCTGTGAAGGTGTTTTCCCGTGGTGTGATCCCAGAATTACTGTCACAGGTCTGAATTTTTGCTTATTACCCAGATATCTATCTATAATAAGTTCCGATGCGAGTGCATGCGGTGTTGATGCGGGAGAAGCAAAATCTTTATGTTGTTTGATAGGTATACCCATATCATAGAATCTCTCCATGATATCCGCATCGGCTAATGAGTCAGTTCCGTCTGCCGGAAAAGATTTTTTTGATTGAAACACAGGTGTTGCTTTTCCGACATCATGAGCTGCAGCCAAAAAAACGAAAAGATGTTTAGCTTCACTCTCACTGCAATTCATATGCTTGGACAAAGTCTCTTTTATTCCGCCGGAAATCCAATTCTCCCACAAAAAATCTGCAACTGCGGCAGTATCTTCTAAATGAGTTATTAATGGCAGCCATTGGTTGCTTCCATCGTTCGTCTTTTTTGCCCACAAGGCTCTGGTCTTCAAATCGAATATCACTTCACTTGTCCATTCTCTTCTCTGCACATCACGGATTGAGTAACTGAAATTAATTATATCAAAAAATATCGATATATATGTCCTAAAAAACGTATATATCGATATTAGTTTTAATAATTTTAATTATTTTAACAGTTTGCTCAAAAAACCTCACGCTTTCTTCCTGCTTATGCTCATGACCGCACCGGCCGTGCAGAGAACCGTCGATACGAGAAAGCACCAGTGGATGGTTGCAATAAGCAGTGATTTCGGCGCCGTCTCCAGAGCCTGATTGCCCACAT
>Ga0183095_10053_pt9 | contig 13268 bp, 7 predicted proteins | sample BioMet4_FD_130346 | JGI IMG/M metagenome (GOLD analysis project Ga0183095, IMG submission 130346) | Microbial communities from bioreactor (seeded with sewage sludge) at LBNL, California, USA - Biofuel metagenome 4 (v2) (version 3) | ecosystem: Engineered > Bioreactor > Anaerobic > Unclassified ...
GGCGTTGAAGATTCCGCTGGCACGATTAACTACCACGGCAACTTCTTACCGGAAGGCGCTGTTATCACGATTAACTTCGTCAACAGTGGCACTGGCACTCTTGGAGCTGGCGTTTCTCCGTGCATTCCTGGCGCGTTCGATGGCTGGGACAATAAGACCGCGATAACTCTTTCTGGCGACAAGTGGGTTTATACCATCACTTGCAAGAAAAACGAATACCTTCTTAACCTTGGCTACGAATTCAAGATCACTCCGACTGGTTCATGGGATGGCGCTCTTGCCGCTACTGGCGGAGCTAACCTCAGCTTCATGATCACCGATGCCACGAAGACCACTGTCACTGTTTCTGGTGACTATACTCTCCTTGGCGCCGCTGGTGGTGTCGCGACCGTCGCTGTTGCCTAATTCGTTTTGATCTGATTTAGATAAGCGGACTTCGGGTTCGGGGATAATACCCTCATTCCCCGGGGTCCGCTTATTCTTTAAGGGAGTATAAACAATGAAAAAGAAAAGCAGATTCGGACTGTTCGCATTCGCTGTGGTTAGTATTTCGAGTATGACGCTCGCCGGTTGTGGGCCGTCCAAATCTTCTTCAGCTTCGACTTCGGAGGAACCAGCCGATCCGTCGTGGACGGCCGACTCCAAGAAGTACACTTTCCCTACGCCCGCTTCGTTTACGGGTGCCGATAAGCTTCCGACCGTCGATCACGCTGTGGCTTTTTGCCCGTCAAGCTTAGGCTGGAGCAATGTTTACATTTGGTCGGCGACCATGAAAGATGGCACGGTGGTGGATGCCGCCGAGTCTCTCTTTGGTGGGTGGCCAGGAAAAGCCATGACGACTCAATATGACGAATCGTGGTTTCAGGTCGATTTAGGCGATATCGTCAAAACCAACATCATTTTCAATGGCACTGGTCAGACAGCCGATATGACGATTAGCGGACCGGGCTATTGGTGGTATTGGACTACCGATGGCAAGATGCATAACCAAGTGCCGCCGAAATATTGGGTCGATTCCGCGAACTTCCTTAGCGAAAAGAGCGTCAAGGTCATCGCCAACGTCAATATTGCCTCCTTTGACTTCTACGAAGGCGAGACTAAGCTTTTGACTGGCACGCCTGGCACTCAAGGTGTCGATATCGCTCTCAATAAACACACGCCCAGCGCCGAATATGCCTACAAAGTCGTTTGCAAGCTCGAAGGCTCATCCGAGGAATTCCCGTTAGCCGTGAATTCGATTCCGCTTTTTGATGGAGATTCTTTCGGCGCAGCCTACAACTACGATGGCGCGGACTTAGGCTTAACCTATACGGCCGCGAAGAGCAGCTTCAAAGTTTGGAGTCCGTTCTCGAGTAAAATAGTCCTTCGTGTTTACGATAACGGAACGCCTGTCGCCATCGATTCAACGAAAGGCAACGACGCTTACGTTGAGCATGAGATGACCAAAGGCGAGAAGGGCGTTTGGTCGGTTTCCGTCGATGGAGATTTGGCTGGCAAATACTACACCTATGTCGTCACCAATAAGACTTACGCTGCCCAAGAAATCGTCGATCCCTATGCCAAAGCGGTGGGCGTCGATGGAAAACGCGGCGAAATCCTTGATTTAGCGACGACCAATCCGACAGGTTGGGATAGCGTGACGGTTAATCCGTACGATCGAAAGCAATTGACTGTGTGGGAATGCCACATCGCCGATTTGACCTCGAGCAGCACTTGGGGTGGCACGGCGGCGAATGCCAAAAAGTACGCTGGTTTCCATGAAACCGGCACGACATACACCACCGGTTCGACGACCGTCAGTACGGGTTTCGATCACGTGAAGGAACTTGGCGTCAATGCTGTTCAGATCCTTCCGATGTTCGACCAAGACAACGATGAGATTAATCCGGCTTTTAACTGGGGCTATAACCCGCTTAACTACAACGCACCCGAAGGTGTTTATTCGTCCAATCCGTACGATGGCGCCACGAGAATCAAAGAACTCAAGGCTTTGATCGCCGACTACACAAAGGCTGGCATCAACATCATCATGGACGTCGTCTATAACCACGTCGCAGGAGCGACGAAGAGCAACTTTGATGTGCTTCTTCCTGGCTATTACTTCCGTTATACCAAAGCCGGCGTTCTCTCCAATGGCAGCGGATGCGGCAACGAAACGGCTTCGAATCACTATATGATGCGCAAGTTCATCGTCGATTCGGCCACTTACTGGGCGAAAGAATATAAGCTCGGCGGCTTCCGTTTCGACTTAATGGGCTTACATGATTTGACGACTATGAACGAAGTCGCTGCTAGCTGCAAGAAAGTCAATCCGAAGATTTGCATCTATGGCGAGCCGTGGCAAGGTGGCACTTCAACTTTGTCAGACAGCGAAACGGCAAAACAAGTCAACGGCAATAGCTACGTTGGCTATGGCCAGTTCAACGATGGCATGAGAGATGCCTTGATCAAAGGCGGCTTGAACTCCACGACCTCCCAAGGTTGGGTCACCAATATGGATATGGCTGACGAAGATGCCCTCAAAGTAGTGAAGGAAGGTCTCGCTGGCACGACGGATTCGGCGACTATCATCGCTGATCCGGATAAGACGACCAACTACGTGGCTTGCCACGATAACTACACCATCTTTGACCGCGTTGTGCTCGCCGTTTATGGCCGGTTAGGTTCCTGGACCAAGCCGATGTGCACATTGGCCAACTCCGTCGTCTTTACTTCGCAAGGCACGAGTTTCATGCTCTCGGGCGATGAATTCTGCCGCACCAAAGGCCAAAACGGCAACTCTTATAACGCCTCCTACAAAGTGAATGAACTCGATTACGCTCTCAAGGTTACTAATGCCGCCAGCTTCGCTCATTATCAGAAGCTCATCAACTTCAAGAAGAGCGTCGATGGCATGCATCTTGATAAGGCTGGCGCGGCGGGCTTATCCATCACGAGCAACGGCTCCAACGAGATCGTCTACGAAATCAAGGACACCACCAACAACAAGACCTACAAGATCGTGCATGTTAATGGCTATGGCACGCCGGCTGCCGTTGACTTCAGCGGCTACAGCAATGTCTACCTCGATACACTCGACAGCGGTGTCGCTCTTAGCGCCTCAACAGCAGTTAAGGCTTTCCAGACGATTATTGCCTCAAAATAGCACTCACTAAAGCCTTCTAGAGCCCACTTCGGTGGGCTTTCTTTTAGTGTTAACTCATTAATTAAGTGAGATATTGTGCCGATAGGTCCTAAATAAAGTAAAAGTTGTTAATTTAGTCTCGCGCGCCTTTACACGCGTGGGGAAAGCGGTTACAATAATTTGGTGTTGATCAAGAATTGCGTTAAGCAAAGGAACTAGTCGTTTGACGGTGCCCTTTCGCTTCACAAAATTGGAAAGGAGCGTAATTAATGATTAACAAGAGAAGATTACTCAATCTCACAATGATGGGATTGGCCGCAGTGGGTCTTTGCGCCTGCGGTGGAACCGGTGATGGCGGCGATACAAGTAAGCCCGAACTCACCGTTTGGTGCACGCTGCTCGACAACGATATCCAGGCCACAATCATCAAGAACTTCCAAGAGAAGTATCCGGATTATGCCAATTACAATATCCACGTCATCGGCAACATCGCCGAAAACGAGACACAAGGATCCCTCCATAAGGACACCAATGCCGCAGCCGATGTCATTTGCATGGTCGACGATAACATTCAGAAAGCCGTCGCGAGCAAGGAGCTCTTAGCCCTTGGCGCCGACGAAAAGGCCGCGATCACCACGACCGATGGCGAAGAAGCCGTCAATGCCGCTTCGATCGGTGGCACGCTCTATGGTTATCCGTACCGCGCCGATAACGCTCCGCTTCTCATCTATAACGACAAGAAGCTCACCGCTGACGATGTTTCGACTTTCGAAAAGCTCTTCGCCAAAGCCAAGAGTCTCAATTCCAAAGTCGCTTGCGACATTGGCAACGGCTGGTATAACCCGTTCATTCTTTGGATGGGCGGTGGAGATTTCACTCTTAATTCCGATATGCAAATCGCCGCTAACTTCGCTAACGTCAAAGGCTGCGCCACTTCGGCTCAGGCCATGTATGACTTCTATGGCAAATATCAGTCGGCTTGGAACATCACTTCGGATAACGCCATCATCGAAAATGGCTTATCCGATGGCTCGCTCGTCGCTGCCTTCTTCTGGAACGACCTTGCCGCCATCCGTGCCGCCTTGCCGTCAGAAAGCACTGTTAAAGTTGCTTCTTGGCCGACCTTCGATGTCGGTGGCACTCCGGTTAAATGCACTCACTTCAAAGGCTATAAGGACTATGTCATCAAGGCCGCGATTGACGAGGCCAAGATCCCTGTCGCCAAAGCCTTCTGCGCTTATGCCACGAGCGAAGAGGTCCAGAACCTCCGTTGCACCGACACTAAGTTGCAATATGGTCCGTCGAACATCAACTCCAAGGCCACCGAAGCCGCCAAGGCTCTCGAGTGGAGCTCGGTCATTATGGCCGACGATACCGCGAAGTTAACCCGCGCTCAGGCCCTTACGACCAACAGCGATTTCTGGGATCCGATGGGAGCCTTCGGTGGCTTAATCGGCAGCCAGAGCAACTGGGGTGAATTCGGCAGTGCGTCCCGCGCGATTCAAAACATCGTGAGCTCGAACGGCTGGAATTCCGTCACTTCGATCTAATCTTGCAATGTTACGGCCTAGGGGTCGCGATAGATCCCTAGGCCTCTTCTTAGGTTTTGGAGGCCATCATGGAACAAGAACAAAACGGTTCCGATTTGACTCCGGTAGCGGCAACGCCTGAAGGGACAGCCCCTTCATCCTTATCCGCCCCCGTCACAATCGAACCTTGGTATACGAGAATGGGATGGAGCATCGTGGAGTCTCTTCTGAAGCTCGGCGTGTTCCTTCTCGGAATCATTCTCGATGTCCTTAAGGCGATTATTTCAATCGTCGTGGGGATTTTCGTGGGGATTTATAAAGGGGCAATTGCCATTTATAAGTTCTTCCGTAAAGGCTATCGCATCTTCCGCGAAGTCGATTGGGCAGGCAAACTGTCCTTCCTCATCCAAGGCGCTGGCCCGATACATGATGGACAAATCGTCGATGGCATCATCTTCATGGCCATCGAGGCTCTCTTCATCCTCTTCCTTGTCACTGGTGGCATCGCCAGCATCGGCCGTCTCGGCAGTTTGGCCCCGCTTACTAAGAAAGACACTTCCGTCTATGTCCTTATTAGAGGCCTGGTTGCTCTCTTCGTCTGCGTGGCTTACTTAATCGTCTATATTTTGGGTATCAAACTCACCTATGACGATTACCAAATCGTCCATAACTACGATTTCCATCAGGCAAGAGCCGACCAATTGAATGTTTTAGGCAATCTCGATGAATATGAGATGATCGATTTTAAGAAAGACGGTTACCTAAAAATCCGCAAAATCATGCGGCACCATTATGGCTATAGCAAATTAAGCGCCCGCTACATTTCCTATGTGCCATTCAAACGCTTAGGAGTTCATAAAGAAAATCCGATTGCGGCGTGGTGGTGGAATTTAAAGAGCAAGATCCACGCCAAATACGTGATTTGGGTCACCAAGGTGAGAGCTGGCAAATGGGCCTCCGCTTGGGGACGTTTCCTTGATTGGGAAATCGTGAAGCCGGAATCCAAATACGGTTACGATGCCGTCGTTGGCGAAGTAACGAAAGAGTACAATGCCTTCCGTCATACTTATGACAAATATAACGATTATCTGGCGACTTCTCGTGACCTCCGCTCTGTTTGCGCTGTCTTAAGCAAGCCAGAGTTAATCCTCCGTTCGGTCTACGCCGAAGACGAAGTGAGCCGTTCAAACAACCTCACTCCGATCGACCATAGCGAAAAGGTCAAAGCCAAAGATATCGTTTCCCGTTTGGTCGGAACCTTCGAGATTCCCTTAGCGACCGCTCGCTTAGTAGCGCGTTTAGCCGCCAAAGGAATTCAAAAGGAAAAGGCTGGCAAAGGCGATGCCTTGGCCTTCCTTAATGACGCCCACGATCATTATCAAAAACAACTCGATGATTTCGTGGAAACCTATGGCACGAAAGAACTCGAAGCGGTGCATGGCTGCGAAAGCGCCTACCGCGATTACGTGCCGCTTCGTCCCTTCTATGATCAAGGCAAAGCCGCTTTCAAAGGCGCTCTTGTTAATGCCTATCATTTGACCGCTCATGACGCTGAGATGGTGTACCAAGACTACGCTTTAGCCATTAAACACACCGAAGACAGCGAGCATGAGACCCGCGAAGAATTGCTCTTACGGGCCGAACATTACCATCAGTTGGTGCTTCTCTATGAGAACGCTCCGCTTCATGGCGCACCCGTTCATTTCAAGAAAGAAATCAAGATGTTCGCGGATGAGCGTTTCGCCGTCTCGGTACTGGCTTTGCCAGTCCTCGGCGCCTTGCTTACCTGCGTTATTCCGTTGCTCTTCTCAATTATTATCGCCTTCACTAACTACGACCGAGATCATACCTCTGGCACCTTTACCTGGAGCTGGAGCGCCATCTCCCAATTCTTCGCCGGCAATGGTACGGGTTCGACAAGCATCGCCTCGGCCTTTGGCAAGATTCTCCTTTGGACTCTGATTTGGGCTTTCTTCGCAACCTTCACAAACTACATCTTCGGCATTGTCCTTGCCCTTCTCATTAATAAGAAGGACATCAAACTTAAGAAGATGTGGCGCACCCTCTTTGTCATCACGATCGCCATTCCGCAATTCATCACCCTTCTTACCATGAACTTGCTGTTAAGTAAGGATGGCCCGGTGAACGCTTGGCTCATGACACAAACTTGGTACACGTCTTCGACTGGTTTATCCCATACCTTAAGCTTAGGCAGCTTCGACTCTTCAGGAACCTGGAACGCCTGGGCTTTCCCGTTCATTTCCGGCACGGGCGCCGAGAATAGCGACACCATTTGGCCAAAGATGACGCTTATCTTGGTCAATATGTGGATCGGTATTCCGTACACCATGCTTTCGACTTCCGGCATTCTTATGAACATTCCGGAAGACCTCTACGAATCCAGCCGTATCGACGGCGCGGGTGCCTGGACGCAGTTCTGGAAGATCACGATGCCGTATGTCATCTTCGTCACTGGCCCATCATTGCTGACGACTTTCATCGGCAACATCAATAACTTCAACGTCATCTTCTTCTTGACGGGAGGCGGGCCGACGGTGGCAGGGCGACTTTCCAACGCTGGCGCGGGCAACACCGACTTGCTTATTACTTGGCTTTATAAATTAACGGTCAACAAGTACGACTACGCGACGGCCTCCGTCATCGGCATCGCCGTGTTCCTTGTCTGCTCGTTCTTCTCGTTAATTGTCTATGGACGTCTCGGTTCGACCCAGAATGAGGAGGAGTTCCAATAATGAGTGAGCAAGATGTGGCTCTCGTTCAAAGAGCCCCCGCGAAGAAACGCGGTTCGCAAAAGACAGGCCGTATCATCGGCGATGTCGTCGTTTATCTCATTTTGACGGTGATGGCTGTCATTTGGCTGCTTCCGATTGTTTGGCTCGTCATGCAAAGCTTCTCGGGCGAAGCCGGCACCAAGTCTTTGACTAAATTCATTCCGGGCGAGTGGAGCCTCAACAACTACATTTGGCTCTTCCAAAACAAGAGCAACGCGACCACTCATAGCGCTTATATTTTCTTCGGACGTATCGCGACGGCCAATGACCCCTCAGGCAAAGCTGCGGGAACCTTCATCCCAGGCGCTTTCATCTACACCTTCATCATCGCCATTCTCACGATGATCATCTCGACTTTGTTCACGCTCGCGACTTCCTTCGCCTTCTCCCGTCTTCGCTTCAAAGGCCGCACTGGCATGATGAAGACCATCCTTGTTCTCGGTATGTTCCCGGGCTTCCTTGGCTTAATCGTTCTCTATGCTGTCTTCAGGATGCTTGGGCTCGTTGGCAACAATAACTTCCGTATCGGACCGATGTGGGCCCTCGTCATTCTCTATTCCGGCGGCGCTGGCATGGGCTATTACATCAGCAAAGGCTTCTTCGATACGATTCCGAAAGCGGTCGATGAGGCCGCAATGGTCGATGGCGCCACGCGTTTCCAGATCTTCTACAAGATCACGCTCCCGCTTTCTAAGCCGATCGTCGTCTATACCGCTCTCACTTCCTTCATGGGTCCGTGGGCCGAATACATTACGGCCAGCTACATGTCGACGGGTGGCGCGCAAAACTACAACTATGGCGATCCGACGACCGTGGCTGTCTTGCTTAACTCCATGTTGGGCAACGGCGCTGGCACGACTAATAACCGTTCCACCTATTGGAAGCAATTCTGCGCTGGCGCGGTTATCGTCGCCATTCCAACCGCCTTGCTCTTCATCATCTTGCAAAAGAACTACGTCTCCGGCGTCACGGGTGGCGCTGTGAAAGGTTAATCGATTCGTTAAATTCAGGGGGCTCGCTACTAGAGGCAAGCCCCTTTGCCTTCTCTTGGGAAAACAATATGAAAAATCTCACCAAAATAACTTGTCTTGCCTTAGCCACCTTGACGATGGCGCTTTCAGGATGCGGCAATTCGAATTCGTCTTCTTCTTCCGTCGATGGCTATGATTTAAGCGGAGCCTCTAACGAAGGGGGCAGCGCTTTCTATGAGATTTTCGTGGGTTCCTATTGCGATTCCGATGGCGATGGTACAGGCGACCTGAATGGCATCGCCTCTAAATTAGATTATCTGGAGAGTCTTGGGATTTCTTACCTTTGGCTAACCCCTGTTCACCCTTCTCCAAGCTATCACAAATATGATGTTAAAGACTATTACGCGATCGATTCTTCCTTCGGCACCTTGGCCGATTTCTCCTCTTTGGTCACGAAAGCCAAAGAGCACCATATCGGAATTGTGATGGACATGGTCTTCAACCACGCGAGCAACCAATCGACCTGGTTTCAAGAGTGGCGCGATGACTTGAATGCCGGGAAGGCCGCTTCCTCCAGCCATAGTGGCGACTTCGTTTGGAGCCGCAGTTCCAAGGATGGCTATAGTCTCGACGTCGAAACGGGCGTGTATGTCGAAAGCCGCTTCAGCGAGCAGATGCCGGAATTCAATCTCGACAGCACTTCGGTGCGTAGCGAGATGGCGAACATCATGAAATTTTGGCTCGACAAAGGGGTCGCGGGCTTCCGTTATGACGCCTGCACCTATTATTACTATGGCGATGCGGTCAAGAATGTCGCTTTCATGAAATATCTTGTAAGCACCGTCCAAACCTATAAGCCCGGCTCCTATCAGGTGGGCGAGGCCTGGGTCAATAATCAGAGCGACATCAATACGTATTCAAGCAGTGGCATGCATTGCTTCAATTTCCCGACTTCCGAAGGCAACAAAACAGGATCGATTGGCTATCTTGAGGGGTTCACGGACGGACCGAAGAGATTCGGAGCCGCGCTCGTGAGCGCCCAAAGCGGCATCAAAGCGGCCGGCGGAATCGAGCCTGCTTATTTCGTTTCCAATCACGACCAAGATCGTTGGGGCAGTTATTTCTCGGGCCATAAGAAACCCGAGCTTGAAAGAAAACTAACCGTCAGCGCTTATCTTTTGACGCCTGGCACGCCGTTTATGTACTATGGCGAAGAGATTCAGATGCGGGGCATTCGAGGCAGCGAGCCGAGCGATGCCATGAGACGCCAAGCCATGGTCTGGGGCGGCGAGGAAAAGCTCTGCAAGCAGCCCGAAGGCTATACCTATACCAATCAGGTGACGGTTGGAGTCAAGGAAGCTCTTGCCGATGGCTGGAGCATGGTGAACCATTACCGCAAAGTCTTAAGCGTCCGCAACAAATACAATGGCCTTTTCCAAAAAGGGACCTATGAGGTCGCGGATTTAGGCTTAAGCACCGTCTGCGCCTTCAAGATCACCTATGAAAACGCGGCTTATTATCTGGTCCATAACACACTTGAGACAGCGATTACCGCTACCGTTTCCGCAAATACGATCCTGGCCGATATTAACACCAGCAAGACGGCTTCATCCTTAAGTGACGGCACCCTTACGTTGCAGCCGTTCTCGAGTGTTTTGCTTGCTTCGAAGTAACCCCATATTGGAGGCATGAAAAATGAAAAAATCTTATCCTTTATTAGTCTTGGTTCTCTCTGCGGTGACGCTAACTGGCTGTGGCAAAACCACATCCAAGAGTTCTAGCGGCAGCGCTTCGACTTCGACCAGTGCTTCTTCAGGCAATGCCTCAAGCGGCACGACTTCGGCCGGGGCCGACGAGACCTATGACGATGCCCTTTGGACGGGCAAAGTGAAGATTTATTATCACCGCGATGATGGCGCCTATGCCGATAAGCGTCTCTGGGTTTGGGCCCAGGGCGTTGGCGGCGACCAATTTGGTGAGACCACTTTCGATAACCAAGACACCGTCTCCAGCGACGAGTATGGCCTCTATAAGGTTTTCGATATGTCGGAAGCTCCTTGGAAAGGGAACGTCACGACTTATATTTCCTTTATCATTAAGACCGCTGGCACTTGGAAAGACCAGTCGGCCGATACGGAATGCCGTTTTGGCAAATACGTCAAACAAGCGGTGGATAACACCATCACCATTTACGCGAACGCGGCTGATGGCGGCATCATCGAGACTTACGCCAAGAAAGACGATGCGATGGGCGATAGAATCGCTTCGGTCGGCTTCACGGATTGGAAAACCCTTCATGTGACGGGCACGGGCAATCCGAAGGATAGCGCTGGTTCAGCCCGAAGCTCCGCCGATATCGGCAAGTGCGCCTCCTATAAGCTTTTCGCGCTTGACGCTTCCTATTACAAACTGACGACGGAAGAAAAAACCAAGCGTTTCGCTGACTATTTCGTGAAGGAAGGCACTCCGGATTCGAACGCCTTTGATATTACCTTCACGGAGGATATCGTCCCCAATAAGACCTATTACGTGCAGGCTTATTTCGCGCAGAACCCCGCCAAGGCTAAGAGCAAAGCCGCTTCCTATAGTGCCCTTTATGACACCGCGGCCTTCCAAAGCAATTACGTCTATTCTGGCAGCGATTTAGGCGCGACCGCGACCGATGACGAGACCATCTTCAAACTCTGGGCTCCGACCTCCTCTTATGTGCAAGTCAAAGTCTTCCTTGTCGGCACCCCGGGCGACCTCATGGATCCAGTCACATTAGCCCAAAACAACGGCCACACCTACGATATGACGTATGGCGAAAAAGGCGTTTGGACTTATGACCTCAAAGGGGACTACCTCGATAACGAATATCCTTATTTCTATACCTATGTCATCACCAATAGCTTAGGGACGAACGAAGTATGCGACCCTTACGCCAAAGCGACTGGCATCAATGGCCGCCGCGCGGCGATTCTCGATTGGAAGAACCTCGCTAATCCGACCTCTTTCGATTCGGTCGAAACCAATATCCCGGCCATCACTTCGCCGAACCAATTGAGCGTTTACGAAGTCCATGTCCGCGATTTGACCGCCGATAAGACCTGGGTCAGCAATAACAATAACCGCAATGGCACCTATGGAGCCTTTAGCGAAACCGGCACGAATTATACCTCAAATGGCGTGACGGTCAAGACAGGTCTCGACAATATCGCCGAAATGAAATACAACGCCGTTCAGCTTCTCCCGGTCTTTGACCAGGATAACGACGAGCGGTGGCTCGATGCGAGTGGCAAGATCACGAACCTCGGCAATGCCGAAACCGCCTCGGTGACGGCTCCTTCCTATAACTGGGGCTACAATCCGCTCAACTACAACGTGGTCGAAGGCGCCTATTCCGCGAACCCCTATAGCCCGACGAAGAGAGTCTACGAATTCAAGAATCTCGTGGGCAATTACGCGGCGAATGGCATGCGCGTCATCATGGACGTCGTCTATAACCACGTCTCGAGCGCCAACAATAGCGCCTTCCAGAAGATTCTTCCTTATTACTATTTCCGCACGAACTCCGAAGGCTTCTTCACCAATGGTTCGGGCGTAGGCAATGAAATCGCCTCGCAGCGGCCGATGGTTCGTAGCTTCATCGTCGATTCTCTTAAGTGGTGGGCCACGGAATACAAGATCAAAGGCTTTCGCTTCGACGTCATGGGCGTTCTTGATGTGGACACCATGAAAGCCGTTAGCCGCGCCATGTATGCGATCGATCCCTCAATCGCCCTCTATGGCGAAGGCTGGGTCGCTGATGGCTCCGTCGATATGGCGGATAGGACAAGCGACCGCGCCGTCGCAGCCGCTTGCTATACCAAACTTTATCCGGGTCAGACCGATTGCCCGATCGGCATCGGTTGCTTCAATAGCCCTGGCAAACAGGCCTTGAAGGGCGAAGAGCACTTAGGCTATGGCTTCATGAACAAAGGCAACGATTGGAACTCCTCTGACAAAGACGGGGTCACCTATATGCTTAATGGCCATATGAAGAGCGGTTCGCTCGATTATGCGAACCCGACTCAGACCGTTAACTACGCCTCTTGCCACGATAACTACACGAACTACGATCAGATGAACTACACCTTGTCTTATGGCGCCTCTTCCGCTCCGAACGCCGATAGCACCGAGGCCATGGAGGCTACGGTGGCGAGCTGCGCGGCCGTGATGTTCAGCGAAGGCATCGCCTTCACCCAAGGCGGCGAGGAGATTTTCCGCCGCAAAGTCATGACCTCTGACGATCCGTACTTCAACAAGGTCACCGATGGCGATTCCGTCAATCTCGCCGATGGTTCGAAGCTCATGCGCAACAGCTACATGTATGGCGATGCGGTCAACTCCTTCAAGTGGGACCGCAAAGTCACCTATAACTCTTACTTCGAGAAGTTCAAAGAAGCCTCCGTCGCTCGTAGCGAGCAGGTTTCGACGATTCTTGGACGTCACTATGACGCTACCTCGCAATGGGGCGCCCAAGGCGTCTCCGGCTGGAGCGATGCCATCGATCATGGTTGTGGCGTTGCTTATCAGATGCTCGATAATACCGCGCATTATGCTTATTCCTTCTTGATTGGCCGCGTCAATAGCAGCAATTACGCTTCGGCTGGCGGCTCAGTTCAGGTTGGAATGGGGGCTGGAACTTATAAGATCATCTATTCGAGCAGCTTATTAAGGTCTAACCAAACCAGTATCACGGTGGAAGACCAGGTCTGGAAGTTCACGGCTTACCAAAACGAATTCTTGGTCATCCAGAACTATTAATCGATTCTCTTAGTCAGAAAGCGACCTTCATCTCAATTAATAAAGAGAAGGTCGTTTTTTGATG
>Ga0183095_10616_pt3 | contig 13065 bp, 7 predicted proteins | sample BioMet4_FD_130346 | JGI IMG/M metagenome (GOLD analysis project Ga0183095, IMG submission 130346) | Microbial communities from bioreactor (seeded with sewage sludge) at LBNL, California, USA - Biofuel metagenome 4 (v2) (version 3) | ecosystem: Engineered > Bioreactor > Anaerobic > Unclassified ...
CATAATTTTTAGTATCTTCTTTAATAAAAATAGGTTTATCAGTTGAATAAAGACTGTTTACTCTAAAATTTGCATTTTCAGAACCTCCACTTATAGAGAGATTATGTTTCTGATAAAAACCTGTACGTTTCAATGCATTAAACATATTATATCCTTCACCTATAGCAGATGGATTTTTATATGCATCCAAATAATCAGTAGCGTTTCTTTTTCCTGCATTCCATAATTCCTCATTTACCAGTTCTGCCAATTCCTGTCCATTAAGCATATCGATATTGTTTGACAGGTTTTTCACACCAGCAAATCCGTCATAATCTACCTTTACTTCGCCTGCTGTTCCTCGTTTTGTTGTAATAACAATAACTCCATTAGCACCACGGGCTCCATAGATAGCACAAGATGCTGCATCTTTTAAAACCTGAATACTTGCAATGTTAGCTTCATCTGGCACAGCACCACCAATCATACCATCCACCACATAAAGAGGATCTGTATTATTGATAGAACCAACACCACGAATCTTTATTCTTCCATTGGTAATTTGAACACCAGGAACCGAACTCTGCAATCCTGCTTGCAATCCACCAGGAACTTTATTTAGTTCTTTGGTAGGGAGAACAGCGATAGCAGATGACAAATCCGCTTTTTTCTGAGTACCATAACCAACAACAACAACTTCTTCTAAAGTTTTGTTATCTTCTTTTAAAACAACATTCAATGTTCTTTTTTCTCCAACCGCTATAACCTGGCCTAAATATCCAACGAAAGAGAATTGTAATTTAGCATTCGGAGAAACTGAGATCTGAAAATTACCATTAACATCTGATACTGTACCATTAACCGTACCAACCTGAGATATGTTTACACCAAGTAAAGCTTCACCGGAAGCATCCTTTACTGTACCTTTTACAATAAAGTTTTGAGAAAAGACCCAAAGAGGGACCATCAATAGAACAATGATGATTCCTAAGGTTTTTTTAAATTTAAAGTTTTTCATAGTTTCTTAATAAATTATACTAGACTTAATAACTCAATTATTCATAAATCTTTAGCAATAAGAAAAAACTCGTCAACTATCATCTAATAAATGTTTCATAAAAATTGATTTACAGGTTTACTAATAAGAGTAGAAGTGAAGTTTTTTACTTCAATATTTCTACATAAGAAAGCTCCTTTTTCATTAGAAAAAGAATATAAGTCATAGAGAATCCTTTTTTATATGACTTCAGACAATCGTTTTATACAGATTTTCTAAAATTCAAGAGAAGAGATTACTTTTGCAGCAGATAATATCAACTACAGTTTTCTTTGTGTTCATAAACAATAGATTTTAGGCCAAACTTTCGATTAACAAATGAATATCAAAAGTAGAGGGAAATCAAAGTTTTGAATTTTAAATTCAGATATTCTTTTTCCAGTTTTAAACACAAATTCAGATTTAACAATTGTATTAACTGGGAGGTAATGCAATGGTTATTGCAAAAAAAAGAACACACTACAAGAACACTTTTTACGATAAATTTCTAGTTATATCCACCTATTTAATATAAAATGCTACTAAAACGACTGTTTAGTTTATAATATAGTATATCGTCTAAATTTTCTTTTGGTGACATATTTTTGTATCCCCGTTACTTCTCAGCTTAATCTATTTCCTTATAAATAGCATTTTAAAAAAAATGAAAGCCGATTGATAAAGATGTAAGATGGCCAATGGCATATGTAACATTAATATAATAATGATTAATAATCACAAAGTATCTTTGCCACAGATTTAAAAGTCTATCTTAAATTTTTTCTCAATTAATAATAGTAACAATATGAAAAACAAATGTTTTTATTTAAAGTCACTAATCCTGCTGGCTTTTTTCTGTTCTATACCTCTATGGGCAGCAGCGCAAGGACATTTAGTGAAGGGTGTAGTTAAAGATGTCACGGGTGAACCTATTATTGGCGCCAGTGTAATAGAAGTTGGTACTACCAATGGTACAATTACTGACATTAATGGCAATTTCTCTATTAAAGTTTCTCCAAAAGGTAAAATTTCTGTTTCATTTGTCGGTTATAAGCCACAGACAGTAGAAGTAGCTGGCAAAACGAATATTGAAATTTCAATGAGTGAGAATACTGCTGTGTTAAATGAAGTTGTAGTGATTGGTTATGGTACTGCAAAAAAGAGTGATTTAACAGGTGCCGTAATGAGCGCAAACATTAAAGATTTTGAAAAAACGCCAAACACCAACATTATACAATCATTACAGGGTACTGTTCCTGGATTAAATGTTGGTCAGGTTACTAGCGCTGGTGGAACACCTAATATCTCTATTCGAGGAACCAACACAATTTCGGGTAATACCAGTGTATTGATTGTTTTAGATGGAATTATTTACAATGGTTCTCTTTCTTCAATCAACCCAGCTGATATTGAATCTGTAGACGTATTGAAAGATGCTAGTGCCACAGCTGTTTATGGTGCTCAGGCTGCCAATGGTGTATTGCTTATCACTTCTAAAAGAGGTAAAGCAGGAAAAGCTAAAATCAACTTTTCTTCTTCTTACAGTATGCAAAATCCTACACGTGACTTGCATCCTATGAACCGTGAGCAAATGTTGAACTGGGATACAGAAGTATTGTGGCATCAGGCATATACTGAAGAATCTGGTTACACACAAAAGAAATCAGACTTCAATTTAGCTAAATGGATGCCAGATCCATCTTATCAATTGGACAGTGAAGGTAATATTACTTCAAATGACTACAACTGGTGGGATGAATTTACCCGTACAGGTACCATTTCTGAAAATAAATTCAGTGTATCTGGCGGTAATGAAGGTATTTCCTATTTATTTTCTTTAGGTAATACTACGCAGCATAATATGTTGTTAAATGATGATTTTAAACGAAACAGCATTCGTGTTAACTTAGATGCGCAGCCACGTAAATGGTGGAAACTTGGTGTTCAGGCGTTTGGTTCATTCGTAAATCAAGATGGACAAGAAACCTATTTACCATTTCTTGTTCAAATGTCCCCTTTGGCAACCCCATATGATGAAGATGGTAATATGATCTCTTATCCAATGCGTACAGCAGTAGAAAATCCATTTCATGGTTCAATGGTAGAAGACTACGAACGTCATAACTACTTCTTTGGGAATTTATATTCAGAATTCCAATTGCCACTTAAAGGTTTGACTTACCGTATTAACTTTGGTAACAACTATACAATTAACGAGCATAACTATGCTAGTAAATATGCATATAGTGAAAATGGAGAAGCATACAAAAATCATTCTATTTATAACGATTATACATTCGATAACATTTTTAATTATACCAACGATTTTGGTAAACACAGTATTAATAGTACTTTCGTTTACGGTGCTATTCGACGTAAATACTCATACACAAATGCAGATGCAAACACATTTGCTCGCATGACTCTAGGTTATAATAGTTTGGAACAGGGAACTAACCAATTCACTTACTCAGATGCATGGAAAGAAACCTTGTTATATCAGATGTTCCGAATCAACTACAAATTCAACAACCGTTACTTGATTACTGCAACAGCAAGACGCGATGGTTATTCCGGATTTGCGGCCAACAATAAGAGTGCGATTTTCCCTTCTGTAGCTTTAGGTTGGGTTATTTCTGACGAACCATTCTTCAAAATTCCATGGTTCGACTATTTGAAGTTGCGTGCCGGATACGGTATCAGTGGTAACCAGACTTCAAGATATGCTTCTTTAGCAAAAGTTACATCAGAAACCGGTTACATCTTTGGTGATGGAACTACAGGCGTTATCCGTCAGGAATTAACTTCTATGCAAAACAAAGACTTGAAATGGGAAAAAACAGCAGGTTTGAATTTAGGTTTCGACTTCGCTGTATTGAAAAACCGTATTACTGGATCTTTGGAAGTGTACAAGACAACAACTAATGATTTGTTATACAATGTAGCTATTCCTACTATCACAGGTTTCTCCTCTATCAGCTCTAACGTTGGTAAAATTAAAAACCAAGGTATTGAATTCACCGCAACTTCACATAACATCTCGACTAAGGACTTTGAATGGAGCACAACTTTCAACATATCTTCAAATTCAAACAAGATTGAATCTCTTACAGGACAAGATAAAAATGGCGATGGAAAAGAAGACGATTTAGTTGCTAGTGGTTTGTTTATTGGTAAATCAATTTCATCTCTTTATGATTACAAAGTTGATGGAATCTATCAAATAGGTGACGAAATACCTGAAGGATTCTATCCTGGTAATTATAGAATAGTTGATACTAGTAAAGATGGAAAGATTACGTCTGATGACCGTGTAATTGTGGGTAAATCAGATCCTGCATACCGCTTGGGCCTTATGAATAAGTTTAGATATAAAAGTTTCTCTTTGAGTTTCTTTATCAACTCAGTACAAGGTGGTAAAAATGGTTATATGGGTAGAAACTCATACTCAGTAAATCAGGATGACAATGCAATCCGTTATAACCGTTTTACAGAACAAGCAGATAAATTCTGGTCACCAAACAATCCTAATGGAATCTACTCAAGATCATATACAGGTGGAAAAATTACTCCTAATTTATATCAGAAGAGGGATTTTGTTCGTTTGCAGGACATAACTTTGAGCTACGATCTGCCTAAGTCAATAATTTCACGTATTGGTATAGATGGAATCAATATCTATTTTAACTGCAAGAACCTATTAACCTTTACTGGTTGGAATGGATGGGATCCTGAAGCCAGCAATACTTATACAGACGATACTGGTACGCATTATACAGGTAGTACCTATGATAACAGACCTGTTATGAGAAGTTTCACTGGTGGTATTAATATTTCATTTTAATTATTAAAGACATGAAAAAGTATTTATATATGGCATTATTTGCCACACTGTTATGCGCTTGCAATGAGAATAAATTTTTGGAAGAAAAGCCCTTAGATTTCATGAGTGGTGAAAACTCATATTCTACAACTGCAGATTTCGATGCATCAGTTACTGAACTATATTATCTATCACGTTTAGAGTTCTTCTGTAATAGTGATCGTAGTATCGATTATCTTTATGGCACTGATATGATGATGGGAGGTGGAAGCCTTCAATCCAATCTTGCTACCGATTTGGATCCTACCGGCTCAATTGCAAAAGAGCACTGGAATAAGCTTTACCTGCTGGTTGCACAGTCAAACGTTATTATCAGCCGATTGCCAAATTCAGAACTTACTAATGATCAAAAAGTAAAATATGAAGCAAAAGCTAAATTCTTCAGAGGTTTTGCTTATCGCACTTTAGCCTATCTGTACGGTGGTGTACCTCTTCAGTTAGAAGAAGTAACTTCTCCAAAAACGGATTATGTGAGATCTACAAAAGAACAAACCTTGCAACAAGCTATTGATGATGTGAAGTTTGCTGCTGAGAATCTGGATGATATCAAAAATGTAAAAGATGGAGAAATAAGCGCTCCTGCAGCTAACTTCCTATTGTCTGAATTATATCTTGCTATGAACAAGAATCAGGAAGCTGCAGATGCAGCAACTAAGGTGATAGATAATCCAGCTTTAGCTTTGATGAAAAATCGCTTTGGTTCACGTGCTAGTGAACCGGGTGATGTATATTGGGATTTGTTCCGTAGAAACAATCAAAATCGTGCTTCTGGTAACACTGAAGGTATTTGGGTAATTCAATTGGAAGAAGATGTTCTTGGTGGTGGATCAAATACTTCATATTATTTCTGGACAGCTGGTAACTATTTATTAGAAAGACATTGTGCTCCGCAAGTTCAGCTTTTCAGATTCAACATGCCTGACGGGAAACAACTTATTCCGTTTAGCTGGCCTATTGGAGATTACACAGGAGGCCGTGGCATTGGTAATATTTATGCAGCACCCCATTTTTATACAGAAGTTTGGCAAAGCGATTTCAATAATGATATCAGAAATTCTAATTACAATTTTGTAAGAAAAATTAAGTTCAATAACTCTGATTTTATAAAGAAATATAAAGATGTATTCGGAGATAGCCTTGATTTGATGAATCCAAAACTTCCTGCAGGGGTAACAATGGTTACTGGTTTGGGTAGTCAGGCAACTCTTCCAGGACGTTATCTTTGTGGTTATCAAACAAAGTGCACTACTCCATACAACCATCCGGCTGCTATTGTCGCTGATGCTAATACACATGCATTAAAGGGAACTGCCGGTGGAACGTTTGTTGATCAGTATATGTTCCGTTTAGCTGAAGCCTATTTATTAAGAGCTGAAGCTTACCTGAAGCTAAACAATAAAGACAAAGCTGCAACTGACATCAACACCGTACGAAGCCGTGCACATGCATCGGCTGTTAATGCCGCTGATGTTAATATGGACTATATTCTTGACGAACGCTTGCGCGAGTTGGGTATTGAAGAAAAAAGAAGATTGACTTTATCCCGTACTGGCGAATTCTATAATAGAGTGAAAAAATATAATCCATTCTATAATGCTTCATACACAGCAGACAAAAAGGATTTTCAGGAAAAATATACCTTATATCCTATTCCGCAGTCAGTTATTGAGGCTAATAAGGATGCTGTTTTGGAACAAAATCCATTGTATAAATAACAGACCCGATTATCTCTGTTCTCCTATAGAGAAGATATAAGATAATCTTGATTAATAAAAGCATAAGGAGGTATCTGATATGATACAGCCTTATGCTTTTTATTTTTCCATGCAGCAATTTTATAAACATTCTGAATAACGACTATAAAAGGCATATTAATTTCTGACTTTTCAATAAATTTTAATAGCAGAGAAAAGATTGGCTATGCAGTAAACATTTGCTTTTGCTCACAAAATTTCATTCATGTGTTTTATGTAAAAAACAAAGTCAATCAATAGGGTTAAACTATTGCAAGTTTAATCCTATTGATTGACTTTAAAAATTAGGTTACAGTACACCTATAACTTTATATATATATCTTCAATACAAAATCAATATTCAATTCGCTGTTCGGTCCAAGTTGGCCCTTTAATGTAGAACATTCCATTTTTATAATATACGGGCTCTATTCCCATTTGAGGTAACTTCTCCCAATCCTTAAGATCATTACAATAAGGATAAGGCCGTTTTTCATCCATCAGGTAATGACAGGACAACCACAATTTTCCATCCGGCCCTTCAAATAAGCTGTTATGTCCTGTTTCACAATATGGATCTTCTGTATCCTGAAATTTAAGATGAGCATATCCCCCATCAATAGCTAATTCCGGACGATATTCTTTTTTTCGGGTACCAAAAATAGGCTCAGAGGAAGCCAACGTCCAAGGTCCAAACGGAGATTTAGACTTCAATAATCCAACTTCATATCCGCGAGTCCATGTAGAGAAAAACATAAAATAAGTTCCATCTCTTTTGATTACAAACGGGCCTTCAATACCTCCAATCATCCATTCAGGATAACCAGGCTGCTTTTTATCCAGAAACTTTTGAATATTTCCGATAATTCTTCCTCTCTCCAAATCAATCTTTGCCTGAAAAAGTCCGTTTCCACTGCAATAGAGATATGTTTGTCCATCTTCATCTTCAAACAATGTTGCATCATTATTGTATTGAGAAGTAAGAGGTCCGTTAACTAATTTATATGGTCCTGTCACCTGATTTGCTACAAATAACCAAATACTATGCGTATTCATACCTTTTGGATCCTCTTTGGTTACTTTTCCACTATTAACAGTCAACCAATATTTATTCTTCATGAAATGTATTTCCGGAGCCCAAAACCTACCATTATAAGGACAATCAGCAGATAGTTTGCTGGCATCTATAATCCATGAATGCTGCCGCCAATGGATTAAATCATCTGATACCAATAGACGAACACCCGGATTCGGTCCTGTCCATACAGGATTGGAAGTACCCGTGCAGTACCACTGTTTACCAACCTTAATAATACAATGGTCACGCATAGAGATAGCAGTATCTCTTGTTATGGGATTAGTGTAACGAAACACATGCGAAGATATATCAGCCGTCGTTGAGTTGCTATTATTTACCTGTGCTAAACAGATTAACGAAAACAAAAAATGCCATAAAAAGAGAACTACTTTTTTCTTCATTGTTTAGTACTACTAAAAATTTAATATACTTTTTTATAAGGACTCTCATTCATTTTCAGATATGTTTGTTCATATCCTTCCATATCAACAGTTATTTTGTAAATAACAACTCCCGGATCTAACGAACGGATTGTTAATACATGCATTCCATCTACTTTTTTAGACAATGGAAGTGTCACAACAGTCTCTATCATACGTGCTGCAGCTGCCGGATACATTTTTGAATAATTACTCTTCCAGGTAAGCTGATTATTTATATTCCAGACTTTTTCATTTTCGCCATCAAATGATGCAGCCACACTTTGTCCTCCGTTTTTAAACGGTAAAGTACTATCAAAAAACACCCTAAGTCTAACACTGTCAGGCTTAGAATCTAAAATCATTTTATAGCTTAAAAAAGCTCCATCAGTTTTCATCGTGTAAGGCATTAGAGCAATACCGGAAAGTGTTCTTCCAAGATCGGGGATCACAGTCCATTTAGTTTTTTCATTATCCTTTTTTTCAAAATAATGTTCACCTTCAATTACAACGACTTTATTCTTTTCAAGGAATACATATCCTCCTTCTTTTGCTTCTTCCGGCTTAATGCGAATAACCTTTGGCATTATATTTCCACCTCTAGGTTCATCCCATGATTTATACCCAATATGGGTCTGATCCATAATATGATTCCAACGTCCACCAGCAACATTCAAATTATAATCTTTTGAGAGATTAGCATCACGTTTAAAACAAATTTCAGCCCGATCTGCCCAATAATTAGCCTTAATATCTTTTTCTGCTGCCAATTTCTCATTCATTGCTACAGCATAATACATATCATAAAGATTTGCCATTGCACGTACTGGATGAAGTATAAGTTCCATATATGTATCCTTATATTCATTTGGGAGTATATAATACTGCCTTAAAGCTCTTGCTTCAAGTGCCATATAAGCGTCTTTTACCTGAAGAAATTCTCCATTTTCAAGGTTATAGGTTTTATGATTCATCATTTCTGCAGTAACACGACTATTGTATTTACAATACGTGCTCAAGATTTCTGCAGCTTCAGAGGATTCTTCAGGGCCAAACTTATCTTCACAAAACTTTCGCGCATATTCCTCCAGATTATTTTCATTGAAAGATATAGGGTTCCAAGCCATATTCAGGAAGAAATCCATTGGATATTCATTCGGTTTTAAGTCACCCACATTCAAAATCCAAATCTTATCAACACCATAGCTATAAGTTAGTTGAAGTTGCTCCCACATATGTGGAATTTGTGTCATGTTTAGCCACTGATAAGCTCTTGGCGCACCATGTAAATCGACATGATAATACATGCCGTAGCCACCAGGGTGTTTCTTTTGATTAAGTTCCGGCAATCGGCGTACATCTCCCCAATTGTCATCGCACAACAAAACTATAACATCATCGGGAACTTTCATTCCCTGATCATAATATTCAAGAACTTCACTATAGAGTGCCCAAATCTGTGGAGTCTTGGACGCAGACTTTTTAGTTACTTTTTCAATAATTGTTCGTTGATCTTTCATTATTCGTTCTAGCAACTTAAAGTTATCTTCAGCACTGCCTGTATCATTCATTGGTAAATCACCATCACCACGCATAGCCATAGTAACTACCTGCTCATAATTTTTATTTCGTTCAAGCCCATCTTTCCAGAACTTTTTCAGACCAGCTTCATTCGTTTTGTAGTTCCATTCACCATTGCCATATTCTTTATGATGATTCCCCCACTCTTTCTGTGCACGCATCATTGGTTCATGATGAGAAGTTCCCATAACAATACCATATTCATCAGCAAGTCGCGGATTATCAGGATCATCTTCATTAAAAGCATTTCCCCACATAGCCGGCCATAAAAAATTAGCTCTCAACCTAAGAAGTAACTCAAACATATGGGTATATAATTTGCTATTAACACCTCCAAATTTCTCTTTTGCCCAGCCTGAAAAACAAGGTGCTTCATCATTTATAAAAATACCCCGGTAACGCACTTTGGGTTCATCTGAAATATACCTACCAGATAAGACATAGGCTGCCTGACGTTTTTTTACAGGAACATCAGCCCACCAATACCAAGGAGATACACCTAATTGCCTTGATAATTCATAGATACCATAAATCGTACCTCTTTTATCGCTACCAGCAATCACTAAACACGGCTTCGAGTTTATCTTTGAATTAGGGATTGTGGTAATAACAAAGCTTTCCCATTTTCCCTTCAGGTCTTTTACATTAAGTTTTTTAAACGAAACAAGTTCATCAATCAATTTACTCTTACCTAGAGTTCCAATAACTATTTCATATCCAGTTGAAGTTTCGGATGTGAGTAATTTAGGTTTAACACCTGTAACACGGTCAATATCTGTTTGCAAGTCACCAATAGCACGAATCACTCCCTTGTAATCGTTTATATCATAGCGAAGAGAGGCGGCCACATGTTCACTAGTAACAATCGGAAAATCTCTACTTGTTTCAGATTTATCTAAAATTATATTCGATGTCAAGGCTCCTGTTTGCTGTGCTATGATGGGCAGGCAATACATAAGAGCCATACATCCAGAAATAATTAAACGCGAACAAAAACTTGCTTTATTAAATGCTATTTTCATATTAAATAACTATTAAACGTTTCATTCGTTTGCTATTCAAATTTAATCCAATCCACTTCAACCACGTTATTATTGTCTGTAGATAAAAACAAATTATGGTTGCCTTGTTTTAGACCAGAAATCAAAACTTTAGTTTCCTTCCATTCTTTACTTTCTGGTAAATTAATCTTAGCCAATATTGGACCATTAACACTATTCAATTTCAATTGCAGTGTCCCTCCTTTCTGAGAAATGGCTTTAATTATAACTGATTTATATTTCTTCTTTCCAAAATCAACCTTATTATATTGTACCCAGGCTTTTTTCTGATTGAAAACTGTTTTCCAACCGGTAAATGTATTCATAGTATCAATAAATGAAACGGAAACTCCTTTATCACTTATTCGGCTATAACGATCTATTTGTATTTGCTTCGAAGCATCAGTCAAGCCAACTCCACGAAAGGTAGGTGTTACTTTTCGGATTGTACCATCTGCATTAAAAAACAAGCTATCAATACGTACCGATCTGTTCTTATCAAATTTTGGTGAAAGGTCATTATTGTGGTAAAAGAGATACCATTGTTTCTTAAAATTGATAATAGAATGATGATTAGTCCAGCACCCAACCGGAGATTCGTCCATTATAACACCAGCCATTTTAAAAGGTCCCATCGGACTTGGTCCCATAGCATACTCAAGCCGTTCAATTTTATTTTCAACATGAGGGAAAGTCAAATAATACACCCCTTTACGTTCAAATAAAAAAGGACCTTCTTTTAATCCTTTTTCCGGCAAATTAGCAATAATCTGAGGTTCTGAAGCTAGTTCCACCATATTGCTTTTCAATTTTGCTACCATAAAATTGCCAGCCGACCAATATAAATAAGCTTGTCCATCTTTATCAATAAATACGTTGGGATCAATACCACTAACTTTGTCTATTTGTTTAGGCTGTGGAATAAATGGACCAAAGGGATTATTAGCTACAGCGACTCCTACAGAAAAGCCCTTAGCACCTTTCGGCGGAGCTGGAAAATAAAAGTAATATTTCCCATTTTTGCTAATACAGTCCGGAGCCCACATACTAAATGCTGTTGAATCAGCCCATTTAACTTTAGTCTGGTTTAGAATAACTCCATGATCTGTCCAATCAGTAAGATTAGAGGATGAAAACACATGATAATCTTCCATGCAGAACCAGTCTGGACGACCTTGTCCTTCTTTGCCTAAGATATCATGCGACGGATATAGATAGACTTTATCGCCGAAAACTCTGGCTGTTGGATCGGCAGAAAATTGGTTTCTTATAATTGGATTCTGTGCAGAGATATCTGCAAACCCGAACAATATAATTACCAATTGAATCAATATCGCTAATTTATTATTTTTCATAAATATTTTTTTATTAAAAAGGTTAATAGACTATACACAAATCGTCTCTTTATTATATGACAAGAACATTATAAGACTTACTTATCCTATAATGTTCTGCCACATTTTAAGTATATTATTTTATTTCGGAAATAGTATCTGAAATATGGAAATAGTCAAAATCAGCATATCCACCTATGTTTTTAGTGGCATAATTGAACAATCCAAAGCGATATCCAATAAATTGAGGAATAGTATATGCCATTTTTAATGGTTCACCAATGAAGTTCCACACCTTGCCATCATAGCTATAAAAGAATTTAGCAATATCTGTACGGTCTTTGAAGTTGCATTCTGCTTTGAAGTAAACAATATTACGAGAAAGCGGAACACTTTGTATTTCAACAGGCTTTCCTGTTCCGGCACTAATCATTACTATAGACTTGACTCCTTTATTAACTCTAACCCCTAGCTGACCGAAATTCTTTTGCAACAAGCATAATCCGGCAAAATCTCCATCCTTCATGTGTGATGCGTCGATTGATGTTGAGCCTGTACATACTGGTCCAATGGTACGTTGAGTCAAGGTATTTCTTGCTAATAGCAGAGTTGAATCGATTCTGCCTGTAGTAAGGCGCAAATAACCTTTTCTTTGAGTAACCGACCATAATTTATTGTCCGGATTATGATTCCATTGCCAAACCAATGGTAAAGCAGCAGCTCCAGGTTTACGTGAAAATTCGTCAGAAGCAACAATGCCTGGAATCAAACCTTTGCTAGCAGGCAAATCGAGTGTTTCAGGAACTTTTCCATTCACACCAATTACAGGCCATCCATTTTCCCATTTTACCGGAACCAAATAAGGGATACGTCCTACCGCTCCAAAATCACGGAATAAATAAGCAAACCACTTACCATCAGGAGTATCGATAAGTCCTCCCTGGGCTACACCCTTATCCTGAAATCCAACTCGTCCTTCATA
>Ga0183095_11327_pt1 | contig 12944 bp, 7 predicted proteins | sample BioMet4_FD_130346 | JGI IMG/M metagenome (GOLD analysis project Ga0183095, IMG submission 130346) | Microbial communities from bioreactor (seeded with sewage sludge) at LBNL, California, USA - Biofuel metagenome 4 (v2) (version 3) | ecosystem: Engineered > Bioreactor > Anaerobic > Unclassified ...
AACCCGTTCCTGCAGATTCCGTTAAGCCCCGATATTCTGTTAAGAAAACAGCTCCGGAAAATCTGAAGGACATGGATAAATCTCCTGTTGATCTTCGCAATCCGGATAATCTTAAAACAGAAGTTGAGTACAATGAAAAGACTAATCAATACTTAATCCGCACTAAAGCCGGGAGCACACAGGTAGATGTTCCCCTTTTCCTTACCCCGGAAGAATATGCAGACTGGAGTCTGAAAAAGTCTATCCGGGATTTTTACAGAGAAAAAAATAAAGAGACTTTCGCAAAAGGGAAAGATGAGTTCAACTTCATGAACATGAAGTTCGATCTTGGTCCGGCTGAAAAGATTTTCGGTCCGGGCGGTGTACAGATTAAAACGCAGGGAAATGCCGAACTCAGTTTTGGATTTAAAAGCAAAAATGTAGAAAATCCTACTCTACCCGCACGTTCAAGAAAGACATTGGGATTTGACTTCGACGAAAAGATAAATGTCAATATCAATGGCAAAGTCGGTGACAAGGTTAATATGAACATGAACTACAACACCGATGCGACTTTTGATTTTGACACAAAAAAGATAAAACTCAAATACGAAGGAAAAGAAGATGAAATAGTTAAATTGATGGAAGCCGGTAATGTGTCCATGCCTACTAACTCTTCGCTTATTCACGGCGCAACATCTTTATTTGGTATCCGCACAGATTTACAATTTGGAAAGCTAAAGTTGCAGACTGTTGTCTCTCAACAAGAATCAGAATCTAAAACAGTAAACAGTAAAGGTGGAGCACAAACCACATCTTTTGAAATTTCGGCCGATAATTATGATGAAAACCGTCATTTCTTTCTGGCTCAATATTTCCGGGATACTTATGACAAGAACATGAGTCAGCTACCCACCATTACTTCCGGAATAACGATAAACAGAATTGAAGTATGGATTACCAATAAAAGAGGGAATTATGAAAATCCCAGAAATGTGGTGGCAATGACAGACTTAGGAGAGAATGAACGCATCAGTAATTCATTCTGGTCTAAATCGGGAGTAAACAAAGTTCCGGCCAATAGTGCCAACGATGTTTACACAAAAATGGTCAACGATTATTCCAATGCCCGGAATATTGATATGGTGAGCACAACTCTGGGGGCGATTCCTCAGCTAGAAGGTGGAATGGATTATGAAAAGATTGAAAGCGCCCGACTACTGAGCAGTTCAGAATATACTATCAACAGTTCTTTAGGATATATTTCCTTAAAATCAACTCTTCAACCCGATGAAGTTCTGGCGGTTGCCTTTGAATATACATACAAAGGAAAAGGATATCAGGTAGGTGAATTTGCTGCCGATGTAAAAGACACTAATTCGGCCCTCTATCTGAAATTATTAAAAAGTACATCCAACTCTCCTACTTCCGGTTGCTGGGACTTAATGATGAAGAACGTTTATTCACTGAACGCTTATGACTTGCAAAGTAAAAACTTCCGGTTAGACATTAAATATCAGAGTGATACAACCGGTGTTTACCTGAATTATATTCCCGAAGGTTCAATAAATAAGGTTCCTCTGCTTAGAGTAATGAACCTCGACCGACTGGATGCCAACAATCAAAATAATCCAAACGGATTCTTCGATTTTGTTGAAGGATATACAGTAACAGCTCAGAATGGACGAATATTTTTCCCTGTAGTAGAACCTTTCGGAAGTCATTTACGGAAGGCAATCGGCAATGATGTAATTGCCAAGAAGTACGTATTTCAGGAACTTTACGATTCTACTAAAACGGTAGCAAAGCAAATTGCCGAAAAGGATAAATTCAAGTTTACCGGTGAATACAAAGCCTCATCAGGTTCGGAAATCAGACTGGGTTCTACAAATATTCCCGTTGGTTCGGTTAAAGTCACAGCCGGTGGCGTTACTCTTGTTGAAAACTCTGATTACACGGTGGACTATTCAATGGGTATTGTTACCATTATCAACCAAAGTATTATTGATGCAGGTACATCTGTCAGCGTAAATCTGGAAAGCAACAGCAGTTATAATCTGCAGCGAAAAACAATGCTGGGGATGAATTTTACGTATGATTTCTCAAAGGATTTCCAGATAGGCGGTACCATAATGCATTTATCGGAAAAGCCCATGACAACAAAAGTAGCCATGAACGAAGAACCGATAAGTAATACCATCTGGGGACTCAACACTTCATGGAAAAAGGAGAGCCAATGGCTTACAAACATGGTAGACAAGTTACCTTTTGTCAAAGCAACACAACCTTCGCACATAAACTTAACAGCGGAATTTGCCCAGCTGGTTCCGGGACATGCATCGGGAACTCAAGGCAATGCATCTTACATAGACGATTTCGAATCAACAAGTACTAAAATTGACTTACGCCAGCCTTCTTATTGGATGCTGGCCAGTACTCCTTACGAAAGCGGTGCGAATGCTCTTTTCCCTGAGGCTTCCAAATCAAATGATATAGCTTATGGAAAAAACAGGGCACTCTTGTCCTGGTATTACATTGACGGACTATTTACCCGCAGAAGTTCATCTTTAACGCCCTCTCACATAAAAAGCGACCTGGATCAACTGTCTAATCACTATGTAAGGGAAGTGTACGAACAAGAAATTTTTCCTAATAAAGAGACTGCTTACCTGGAAACCTCTACCCTTTCAATACTCAACCTTGCTTATTACCCTAACGAACGCGGTCCATATAACCTTGATACAAATCTCACGCCAAAAGGTTACCTTAACAACCCCGAGAAACGTTGGGGAGGGATTATGAGAAAACTGGATACCAGTGATTTTGAAACCGCCAATATTGAATATATAGAGTTCTGGCTTCTCGATCCGTTTATCTACCAAAGCACAACCGGTAATCGTCGTGGTGGTGATCTTTATATAAATCTGGGAGAGGCTTCCGAAGATATTCTAAAGGATGGAAAGAAATACTTCGAAAACGGAATGCCTGTTGATGGTGACCCTACAAAGGTAAAAGAAACAGTGTGGGGAAAAGTACCTACAACTCAAAGCGTTGTTTATGCCTTTGATAATGCCCCCGGAGCCAGAAAAAAACAGGATGTAGGATTAAACGGACTATCGGCTGAGGAAGAGAAAACATTCGGCACATACAGCACTTACCTGGATAAATTAAAGTCTATTCTTGAACCGGCTGTATACGCACAATTTGAAAAGAGTCCATCCGGAGATCTTTATCACTATTATCGTGGCACAGATTACGATCAGGCAGAAAAGAGTATTCTTGAACGTTACAAATACTACAATAATCCGGAAGGCAACTCTACCGCTTCGGAAGATTCTCCGGAGAAATACGATGTTTCTGCAAAAACAGTACCCGATGTGGAAGACATCAATCAGGATTATACGCTCAATGAGTATGAGAAATATTTCCAGTATAAGATTAGTCTTTCTCCTGAAGATCTGAAAGTTGGCAGTAACTATATTGCCGACAAACGAACAGCAAGCGTTAAGCTTAGAAACGGAAAAACTGAAGAAGTGAACTGGTATCAGTTCAAAATTCCGGTAAAGGATTATCAAAAAGCAGTAGGCTCAATTTCCGATTTTAAGTCTATCCGCTTTATGCGTATGTTTCTTACTAACTTTGTTGATCCGGTAGTACTTAGATTTGCTACTTTCGATCTTGTTCGTGGAGATTGGAGAACATACGATCAGTCTTTAACTAACTCAACAGTTAGTGGAAGCCTTGATGTTTCTTCGGTTAATATTGAGGAAAACAATGATAAAACTCCGGTTAATTATGTCCTTCCTCCGGGAATTACACGTGTTGTAGATCCTTCACAGCCTCAGCTAACACAAGAAAACGAACAGTCACTGAGTTTAAAAGTCAAGAATCTGGCTCCCGGCGATGCAAGAGCTGTCTATAAAAGTCCGGCTTTGGATTTACGTCAGTACAAACGCTTGCAGATGTTTATACACGGTGAAAAACTATTGGACGATGTAACATCATTGGAAGACAATGAGATATCTGTATTCATCAGACTTGGTTCCGATTACAAGAACAACTACTACGAATATGAAATTCCGTTGAAGCTTACTCCTCACGGACAGTATAATGGAAGTACGCTAAGTGGTTGCGAAGCTGTATGGCCGGAAGCCAATATGCTGAACATACCTTTCAGCCTGCTTACCAATTTAAAGAAAGAACGCAATACTGCAAAGAATGCTTCCGGTTCAAACGTCAGCTATACAAAATTATATTATACTTATGATGCCGATAAACCAGCCAATAAGATTAGTATTATGGGAAACCCAAGTCTGGCTGAAGTAAAAACGATTATGATTGGAGTGCGAAATAACTCCCGAAATTTAAAATCGGCAGAGGTTTGGGTTAACGAACTTCGACTGACAGATTATAATGAATCGGGAGGATGGGCAGCACAAGGCAATATGAATGTTCAGCTGTCTGATATAGGAAATGTAAATCTGGCAGGGCACATGGAAACTGCCGGATTTGGAGGTTTGGAACAAAGTGTCAGTGAAAGAAGAATGGATGATTATTATCAGTACAATTTCACCACTAGTTTTGAATTAGGAAGATTTCTGCCATCAAAAGCAAAAATATCAGCTCCTCTTTATTTCTCATATTCCAAAGAATTAACATCACCACTGTATGATCCAACCAATAAAGACCTGCTTTTAGATGATGTACTGGATACATACTCTTTAAAATCTCAAAGAGACTCTATCCTTAATATTGCCCGGGAACTGGTTACTTACAGGAATTTCAGTCTGAGCAATGCAAAGATTAATATAGTAAGTAAAAGACCATTGCCTTTTGATCCGGGAAACTTTACCTTTGGATATTCGTATACAAAGAAATACAATCAGGGGAATACCACTGCATGGGAAGTTGAAAAGGACTGGAGAAGTACCTTGGGATATAATTATTCACCGGTTATAAAAGCGTGGGAACCGTTTAAAAATCTCAAAAGCAAATCGCCGTGGATGAAGTTTGTAAAGGCTTTCAACCTAAACTGGTTACCGCAAAACATAGCCTTCAACTCCGACATTTCACGTCATTACTATGAATTGCAATTAAGAGATCTGGATAATCCTTATGGAGATTCGGATATACCTCTTTCCGTAGCAAAGGAATTTCTATGGAACAGGGACTTCTCTCTCCGATGGGATCTCACCCGAAATCTAAAACTCAGTTTCACATCTGCCACCCGTGCAGAGATTGAAGAACCGGCCGGTCCAGTCAACAAGAATCTCTATCCGGATGAATACACAGCATGGAAAGATTCCATAAAAACCAGTTTGTTGAATCTAGGGCGTCCTCTGGATTTTCAGCAATCATTCAATTCGAGTTACAAATTACCATTCGACATGATACCTATACTCGATTGGGTGAGCAGTGACGTTAAATTTGCATCTTCGTATACCTGGGATCGCGGTGCCGATCTCACTGACGGAACTTCCGTTGGTAATACTATTGCCAATCAACGCTCCATTGACGTAAACAGCCGGTTCAATTTCGAGAAGTTATACAATAAGATTCCTTTCTTAAGAGAAACCAACAGACTATTTTCTTCAATGAGCATAAGTGCCCCGGGAAGAAAAGAGGATTTAATGAAGAAACCGAATAAATTCGAGCGAGAGATTCAGTTGAAAAAGGATACAACCGTAACAGTTTCTCACGGACTAAGAACCAAAATAGTAAAAGTAAGAGCTATAACACAGGACGGAAAACGATACTTTATTAAATACAAAGTACTGGATTCCAACAAGATTCTTGTCAGCAACAGAGATTCTATAAAAATTAAGCTAAGCATAGTTCCAGGTCCAAAACCGGAAGAGCAAGGCTGGTATAAAATTGCTCAGCATGCAGCACGTTTTGCCATGATGGCAAGAAATATCAGCATTACCTACCGTAACACTTATGCAATGACACTTCCGGGATATTTACCGGAAGTAGGCGATGTGCTGGGACAGAAAAGAGCAGGCGGCATGTTTGCTCCGGGACTGGATTTTGCTTTTGGTGTAACAGGTGATAGCTATATACAGAAAGCTGCAAAGAATAACTGGTTGTTAATGAACGATTCCGTGGCAGACCCTGCAACAACCAATGCCATGGAAGATTTACAAATACGATTGACTTTAGAACCAATCAGAGATTTCAAGATAGACTTAACCGCCAACCGCACAATAAACAAATCACAGAGCATACAGTTTATGTTCGATGGTATGCCTACCACTCAGAATGGTAGTTTCAATATGAGTATTATTTCCATTGGAAGTGCATTCGAAAAGTGTAAAGCTGAAGAGCTATACCAATCAAAAACATTTAATAAGTTCCTCAAGAATCTGGATATTATCCAAAAAAGAGTAGAAGCTCAATATCTGGGTGCCATCTATCCGGAAGGAACCACACTGGCAGGTAAAACATTCAATCCGGAAAACGGATCAATCGACAAAAATTCTCCGGACGTAATGATTCCGGCATTTCTTTCAGCTTATACAGGAAAGGATGTGAATAAGATTTCTCTTGATCTTTTCCCAAACTTACTATCATTGATGCCCAACTGGAGAATAACTTATGGTGGGTTAAGCAAGCTGGAATGGCTTAAGAAACATTTCAAAAGTTTTAATCTGAATCATGCATACAGAAGCACATATTCTGTTGGTTCATACAATACCTACCAAAGTTTCAGCAGATTTATGGGTAACCTCGGTTTTGTTGAAGATACACAAACCGGAGATCCGGTACCTTCGGCAGCGTTTGATATTGGTACAGTAGCTATTAATGAGCAATTCGCTCCGCTTTTCGGAGTAGATATGACCTTTAAAAATGGAATTACCACAAAGGTAGAATATAAAAAGACGAGAATACTTACTTTAAGTATGACAGCAAATCAGATTGTTGAAACTAGCTCAAAAGATTTTGTTGTTGGCATGGGTTATAAAATTGTAGACCTAAAACTGTTTGGTGCAGGGAAAAGCAAGAATAAAGTCAGCAATGACCTGAACATTCAGGCAGATTTCTCTATTCGTAACCAATCTGCATTAAGCCGCGATATTCAGGAGGCCTTAGCTCAACCAACCAGTGGCAATAAAGCAACCAAGTTTTCTTTATCAGCAGATTATACCTTCTCGAAATTGCTAACCATCCGTATGTATTATGACCGTCAGAAGAATACCCCGCTGGTATCTTCCGCTTCCTATCCAGTAACCAATTCCGATTTTGGATTTACTCTGAAGTTTTCGTTGACAAGGTAATTAGATAGCTATGTTCCTCAAAATATTTGGGTAAGAAGAACAACTCTGAAAAATGGCAAAGTTGTGGAAGTTATAAATCGTAAGATAGCTAATAAATGAAAGCATATCTCTAATAATACTCTCTCAAGATTACAAAACTATTAGATAAGTCACCTGCTGACATATTGTTTATATATTGATTATTGAGGAACAATCTTAAATGGTAAAAACATCCACATTCTGATTTGTTTATTTTCGTATTCCTTAATGCTTAGAGTATCATATGAGAATTTAATATTTTCTCTATTAACACTAACTATTGAATCTAACAAGAAAGATATTCTTTTAGCTGAACTAACTTTTTTTAGATTTTCGCTTACATTTGTCAAAATCACATCTGATTTATCTCGTGTTTTTGCACTAAAAAAAGTCGTTTTTGCAATACTAGGAGTTCCATTCTTAACATTAAAAGTACATATCATCTTTGCTATACAAGATATTGTATCATTAGTCTTCATTTTGAACATAATTCTTTCATTGAAGGTAAGAATCCTTATTGGCACATAATCTTGCGGTCGAGCTAAATTATTCATAAGAATCAATAAAATTGTAACAATTATCCGTTTTATCTTCATAACTTTTCTGATTCATTTAAAGAGGATTTATATTCTCCAGATACTCTGCCATTATTTACATAGTTCGTCTAGTTTCATTTTCCCAATAACACTTTTGCCATTTTTAGGGTCAAATTCTCCTAAACTATTAAAAACTATTACATTATCTAAACAGCCTAATTTATAATCTTTGTTTCCGTCATTTTCATACAAAAAAACAGAATCTCCCTTTACTATTTTAGTATAGTAAGTATAATTTTTATCGCGATGATTTATTTTACCATCATCATATGGAAAATTATTCCTAAATCCGTTTATTATTTGTTTTAACTCCTCAAACCGATTATTCTTTGATATATGAAAACCTGTTGGCAAAGTAAGACGTATTTCATTATTCCTAGTTCCAAAAGTTAAACTCTGCAACGACTTATCACGATTCTCATCTATATAATAATTATATTCCATAATTGTATCATTATAAAGATACCTCTCTGTAAATATTGGAAGTGTATCAGATAATGTTGTATAATAAAGTTTTGGATCTATCTGTTCCTTCTTAACATTATACCAGTATTTCCCCTTATTGTGGTAAATTAAAAATTTGTCTTGCTCTTTTCCTTCATAACAGATTTTCACAACAATAGTACTATCATTTCTTGTGATTGCAACATATGGGCTTTTTAACTCTTGCCTATTTTTATCTACACCCATCATACGATATTCATCAAATGTTTGATAAACAGCATATTCAAGAGAAGATTTAGTGCTATGTGAATCACAGCTAATCAATAATATAGAAATTATAAAAATACATCCAAGAGTTTTCATTATTCTTATGTCTTATAATTAATTATTCTAATAGAGACCTCCATGTCATTTATTTGATTGAAGGCATTCCATGTTGTCTTAAGTTTGATCAATCAGAGCAACCTTAGTTAATCTTATTCACAATAAAAGACTTTTATACTACTTATACCACTTCTTATTAAACGCATTTCTATAATTTGACTATCTTCTAATGGTTTCAAATCTATAGCTTCTTTCAAAACTGCAACATTCTTGATATTTGTTTCAGGCTTGGAACAAAAACAACTTTCGTGAGGTTCTGGCTCAAGAATCGTTATACCAGAATAAAATACAACAAATCCAGTAAACCGATAAATACTGTACAAATTATCACACCCTTCTTTAGTGAAGAAAGACACACTTTTTACTATTTTAGACCCTAATACCTCTGTATGAAAATTATAATTAGAAATAGATAAGTCATGTTTATAAATTCCATTACTTAGCTCAAGCAAATAATCATTCTCATAATCAGTATTGTCTCCTAATACACTTTTCAGGTTTGGATATTTCTTTAGAATACCAATATTGGCAACAGAATTTTGAACGAACCTAACAGTATCTCCATTATATATTAAAAAGGTTTCATCCTCACAGTAAGTTCCATACGCATTTAAGGAATATTTATTTAAGATTACCCCATCAATAAGTTTAATTCTAGCTGTAGTTAGCTGCGTAAAAGCATTTATACTTAAGAATAGGTATAGTAAAACAAACAGAATACGTTTCATTATTCTATAATTTTATGTTTTAATTGTGAACTCTAAACATATAACCACGTTAGCTTTTAATTAAGCTAAAAAACTCAATAGATTCTTTGCCTATGTAGATAGATGTACCATTTCTGATTTTCAACAGTTTTGTGCCACATTCCGGTCGTACCTTTTAATGCATTAATAAAAATAGTATCATAATAAGGTCTTTCTTTACCAGCATATTTTCTATGCATAATACGAATTTCTTTAATATTCAAATCCTTATCAAATAATATAAAGAAATGTTCATAAACATTGTATTCGTTATAATTATAATCTGGGTGATTGACATATTTTGATAAAAGGTATTCGGATAATGAGTCCCGCCCACCATTGAATTCTACCCCTCCGAAGTAAGCTGTCTTTTCTTCCCCATTTATAGGATAATAAAATCCTCTGTCATTTTTCAAAAGAAAACTAATTGGGCGTCCATCTATATCTTTGATTGCCTGTTGCCGAATTTCCTTCTCTGATCCACAACCATAGAGTCCTGTTAAAAGAGCAATGAGCAATGCAATATATCTCAATCTAATAATCATAGCCTAATCTTTTTGAGAAACGATCAATCCTTAAATTGTTTATAAAACTCGCATATTTCTTTTTGTCCATCTAGGTATTTTAAAATTGAGTCTATCATTTGTTTCTTATATTCATCAAGATTTTCTTTCACTCTTTCTTCATTAAGAAATTTCAGACATCGAACAATTACTTTTTTATCTAATGGAGGTTGCATGTTTATAATCATACTATATGCACCCATATAGATTTCTCCATCATCAGTATTTTCAATGATAAGATCTATTAAAAACTTAAGATATTTAGAATTATTAGTATATTCTCCCAAGAGATAAAGCAAGGTTCCATTCCTATTCTTCCATTTAGGATCTTTGATCAATTTGACTAAACAATCCTCAATTCTATCATCTTTAAAATTATCCACTAATACAAAAGCAACTTTATTACAAAGTGCAAAATTATTTGTGTTCATCAAAAAATTGATTAACTGGGTAACATATCCTTCTTTTCGTGACTCTATTTCCTTTATAAGATTTTCAATTTTTGAAATATCTTCCATTTTATTTCACTTTTGATTTATCCATTTTAATTCATGTTTAATACAACTCATTCAATTCCTCTATTGTTGCATTTCCCAATACTTCAATCCTACTAAAAATTATAGAAGATAGCTATTCTGTTCAGCCTCTCCAGTCTGATTGTAATAAATAAAATACTGGTTTACAAGAATTTTATTCCCTATATTTTTTGCAATTGTAACTATATAGCTTGTTTCTGGTGTCGTTTTATATTTATTACTTTCCTGAATAAGTTCATTTAGCTTATTCTGTTGAATAGCAGTAATAATTGATTCAAGGAGATTGGAACTATTAAAATCTATTATATTCTTCTTTTCATTTAGTTTATATACTATTTTCTTTTTATTAAAAAGAAGATCAATATCAATTCTAGTATATATTGAGTCTTTAGAAGAATAAATTTCACAAGCATAGCTTTCTGATACATCAACAAAAGATTCAATAAATATAATAACCTCTCCTTTAAGTTCTCTCTTCTTATATTTTTCTAAAACAAGATTTCGGCTTTCTTTAAAAACATTCTTGTTCAAGAATAGAATAGGACAGTTCTCCATTTTTGCTTTTATTGCTCTGATTGGAGCTTTATATGTTGAACATCCGAACAACAATAATCCACAAACTAAAAATATGATAATATTTTTCACTTCTACCAATTTTAATTAACAACAATTTAAGGCATTAAGATCTTATTTTATATTTAATTCTACAGCATCCAAACATTTGTCAGTTTAACTATTGTTTCTACAGAAAAAGAATAAATACACCTGGTAAATTTAAGACATTTTATTGAATTCCTGACATCAGTAGAATGATTATTATATATTACATAAGTATAAAAAGATAACATTGAATCACTCCAAGTGGCAGATCCTATGTTTGCAATAAATATGCTGAAGTGAAAAAATAAGAAGCATAAGCTAAGAGTATTTTTTATATTTGAGGTACCAAACTTAAACATTCAAATATTCAAAGCTTATGCGTACACAAAGTAACAAAGTAAATTTCAATGGAGAAAATATTTATGTTGGAATTGATGTTCATCTAAAGAGTTGGGCAGTGACAATCTACACAGAACATTTGCATCATAAGACTTTTAGTCAGCCACCGGTTCCCATATTATTATGGAAATATCTGGATGAAAATTTCCCTGGTGGTAATTACTATTCTGCTTATGAAGCCGGATTCTGTGGATTTCATATTCACTTTGAACTGGAAAAGTTGAATATAAAAAATATAGTAGTCAATCCCGCTGACATACCGACTAGTCAAAAGGAACATGTGCATAAGAATGATTCTTGCGATAGTAAGAAAATAGCCCGTTCTCTGAGAGCTAAAGAACTCACCGGAATACATATTCCATTGATTGAAACCTTAGAAAATCGTTCTTTGCTTCGTTCTCGAGAAATGTTAGTAAAGGATCTGGTTCGTTTTAAACTGCGAATAAAGTCTTTTCTTTATTTTTATGGGATAGCCTATCCTCCTGAATTTGAAAAGTCATCTTGTCATTGGTCAAAACGTTTTCTTAAATGGCTAAAAGAAATATCTCTAAATACGCAAAATGGGAATGAAGCATTATCCCTATTGATAACGGAAGTAGAACAGCAGCGTCTTCTTTTATTAGAAGTGAATAAGAAAATTCATAGCTTGGCTATTTCTGATAAATATATTAAAGAGATGGAATTAATAAGAAGTGTCCCTGGAATAGGCTTGATTACAGGACTTACTTTTCTGTTGGAAATAGAAAATATAGAGCGATTTTCCAACACAGACAAGCTAGCCTGTTTTGTAGGAATAATACCAACTTGTCATTCGAGTGGAGAAACGAGTAATAATGGAGAAATGACCTTTAGAGGGCAAATTCATTTAAAGAAAGGTCTGATTGAAAGTGCTTGGGTTGCTTCAAGAATAGATCCAGCTCTGACACATAGTTTTATTAAGCTTTGCAAAAGAATGGAACCTAATAAGGCAATCATACGAATTGCGAGAAAATTGTTAAACAGAATATATTATACTCTAAAAAAGGAACATAAATACGAATATGGAATGGTTAAATAATAATATCCATATAAAACCTATATAAAGAGTGACCGCTAGCCACCTCTTGCAGCTATGCCTGCTTTGGCAGATTGCGGCCTCTTTTCCTATTGAACTGAAAAGGATTATGTAGAAACTGAAAGGATCAGTTAGAACTACTTATAGAAGGTTGTTTTATATAGGAATTTACTAATCATTTTTGAGGCTAGAGAAACATGTATGATAGGTTTTCTTAGCCATATAGCGATATCTGTAACATAAAAAGAGGGGAAAATCATACAGACTGTCCCCTTAAAATGATGTTACAGCGTAACGCAGGAAGTTTATTGCTGACAAGTTGCTCCTCAGCAGAGCTTGTTTCCTCTT
>Ga0183095_10895_pt2 | contig 12937 bp, 5 predicted proteins | sample BioMet4_FD_130346 | JGI IMG/M metagenome (GOLD analysis project Ga0183095, IMG submission 130346) | Microbial communities from bioreactor (seeded with sewage sludge) at LBNL, California, USA - Biofuel metagenome 4 (v2) (version 3) | ecosystem: Engineered > Bioreactor > Anaerobic > Unclassified ...
TTACTTACTTTGATTGCAATAACTGTATAGTATATGTAAACTGACTATTATCCGACCAAACCATATATTTATCCAAAGGTCTTGGACCACAACCGTTAGAACCTACACCTAATGTTTTAGTTGAAAGACAGAAAACTGTTGCAGTACTAGCAGGAAGATCTATTTTATATTCAACCGGGAACATTTGTTCGTCTGTGTGAGGCAAAGCAGAGAACTGCATTAAGTTATCATCAGATTTTACTACGAAATCAGGCATGCTATTTCCGGTAAATTTCAACCATCTTACATCTTCATGGTTTCCGCGATCCATAGGTTTTTCATACTCGTATTGATCATTTACCCCTAATTCATAAAGACCTACATCTGCCCCACTCTTGCGATCAGAATAATTCTCTATCGGGCCACGACCGAAATATGTCATATGATCCAACTTCTTATCAAGAAGCATACGTACGCCAATATGTGCCAGATTAATTCTTAAGCCAATAAAGTCAATTTTATTATCAACCTTCACAGAACCGTCACCTTTAATAGTATAGGTAGAAGTATGATATGCACCAAATCCTTCTTTACCATCATATTTTATAGTTGAAATTACTTTTGCTGTGTTTTTATCAACAGTTTCTACTTTCATATCAACCAAACTATTTTTCAGGTTATTTACACCAAATTTCTCCCAGTCTCTGTTTGCCCACATATCATCATTACGGTGAGCTGCGCGCCACAAGTGAAGTTTTGGTGAGCCATCAGAAGTTAAAAGATTTACTCCGTCTTTCATCAACTCACTCATTAAACCTGTATTTTTATCAAAAGTTACAGCAAATCCAGTTCCAGCAACCTTAATAGATTGAGCATCCTGGGTCACTTTTACTGGAGAAGTTACTTTTGCTTCTTCAACAGGAAGAGTATTTACTGGTAACTTAAATTGTTCTGAAGCAACTTCGAATCCTTTATCAGCCCATAATGTTTTATCCTTTTGAGTATAAGAGATACGCAAATAATATTCAGCTCCGGCTTTAGGATTCTCTATTTTATAAGGAACAGAAACTCTGCCTTCTCTGAAAGCTGCAATACGAGGCAATTGCAATGTACCTTTATCTATTTCTTTTCCATTTTCAGTCAGCGACCAAGAAGCCTCAAATCCGTCCAATGAAATAAACTGGAATTTGTTTCTGATTTTAATTGTTCCTGATGAAGGTTCTATCAATTCTGTATCAATCCATTGGAAAGCCTTTTTCATTTCAGGATAATGAGGTTTAATAGTCTTTCTATCCCAGGCTACTACACCTTTATGAATAAAATAGTGGTCGTTAGGGAATTCACCAAATCCGCCACCATAGGCCAAGATTGGATGTTCCGGATTACGTTTGTTCCATAACGCCTGATCCTGATATTCCCAGATAGCTCCACCTAAAATCTCAGGATGATTATCAAACATCTTTGAATATTCTTCCAATGAACCCATAGAGTTGAACATAGCATGTGCAAATTCACAAATATAGAAAGGTTTTGTTAGCTCCTTATTTTGAGCAATCTTTGCAAATTCATCAGGAGTGCCATACATTTTTCCGTCAAAATCTGATGGATTGTTTTTGCCAATACCAAAACGTTCGTAATGAACAAAACGAGTCGGGTCAATAGCCTTAACTGCATTCATTGCAGATACAAAATTTGAACCAACACGTCCGCATTCATTTCCTAATGACCATATTATTACTGAAGGATGGTTCTTAAAGTTCTCTGCATTCGCCACATTTCTATCAATAATTGCAGCTTTCATGCGTGGTTCTTCATCAAGTTTGCCATCATATCCATGGCATTCTACATTTGCTTCAGCAACTAACCAGATACCCCATTCATCACACAACTCATACCAACGAGGATCGTCAGAATAATGACAAGTACGCACATGGTTACAGTTACCTTGCTTAATAACTTCCAGGTCTCTGATCATTTGTTCTTCTGTTATTGCATGTCCAACATTCGACCAATGTTCATGACGATTTACACCTTTCAGTTTAATAGGAGTTCCATTCACAAGAACCTGACGTCCTTTAATCTCAATCTTACGGAATCCGGTACGAGAAGATAATATTTCATTGGTACCTTTATTGTCTTGTAAAGTAAGAACCGTTGTATAAAGTTTAGGAGTTTCAGCGCTCCACTTCTCTGGATTATTAACAGTAAACTTCAAAGCAACAATAGTTTCCTGTCCCGGTTTTAACGCTGGAATATTTGCTACGGCAGTTGCCCCTTCTACCGGTTGATTACCATTATAAAGTGAAGCCTGTAATTTCTGTGCCTGAGAAGGTTGAGAGCCATAGTTCTTAACTTTGGCAGAAACGCTCAATTCTGAATTTTTATAATCTTTATCCAAATCTGTCTGAACAAAGAAATCGCGCACATGAGTCTGCGGAGAACTCCAAAGCGTTACATTGCGGAATATACCACTTAAACGCCACATATCCTGATCTTCCAGATAACTACCAGAGCAATAACGGTAAACTTCAACAGCTACCATATTCTTACCTGGTTTCACATATTTGGTAATATCAAACTCCGCTGCATTACGACTATTTGTGCTGTAACCTACTTTCTCTCCGTTTACCCAGATAAAGAAAGCAGCATCAACACCATCGAAAGTGATGAAAACACGACGGCCATTCCAATCTGCCGGAACATCAAAGTCGCGTCTGTAACTACCTACCGGATTACGTTCCTCATAAGCTGTGTAATTTTTAGATGGTTCACTCATTACATGAGGAAAATCTATCTTAAAGGTGTAGCCTATATTTCTGTAATAAGGAGTTCCGTATCCTAGTACCTGCCAGTTTGAAGGAACCGGAATTTCTTTCCAACCGGAAACATCATAATCGGTTTTATAGAAATCGACAGGGCGTTGATTTGGCCATGCCACCCAGTTAAATTTCCACATTCCATTTAAAACATGGCAATAAGACGATTCATGTCTTTTTGCCTTCAATGCCTCATCCAAAGAAGCATAAGGCATCAAGGTAGCATGAGCCGGTTCTTTGTTTATACCAAGACATTCGGGATTTTCAATTTCGGCCGGAAAATCTTTCCCTGGAACCAATTGAGTAACATTCTGAGCTTTGGCTGTTGATAAAAGGCCAACAGCCCCAATAAAGAAGGTTAGCAGTTTTGTTTTCATTATTATTAAATTTATTAGCGCCACAAATATAAGAAAATCATTTTAATTTAATATTATCCGTAAAGTTGTCCATCTTTAATCTAAGATCTATTTATTTTTAGAGTTCTTTTATCAACAGACAAGACCAGGGAAGTAATTTCTGATTTATTTTGAGTACACCATTCGCGTCAGCTTTAATCATCATTTTACTTGTATTCCATGCCTGAGCCTTTAACCATTTTGTTTCCTCACGAGTTGGCGATTGAGGAGCCCCCATAGCTTGATAAACATCATAAATATTTCCGTGATCTTTTCCCAACAGCTCAATTTGAAATACAGCATTTGGTTTCAGATTGATAAGCGTAAAATCAATTTGCTTGGAAGAAGCCTCCATAAAGCGTTCTCTATCTTCTGCTCCCGGAACTTTTGTTTCGTATTCCTTAGGATAATTGAAAACCAGTGCAGATATCTTGCCTGTTTGTGAAGAACGGCTAACAAACAAAGGTTCGCTATAAAATAGCTTTTCATCTCCTAACTGATGAAGCATACGATAAGCATGAAATGTAGGTTTTACCAATCCCTGAAAAGTAATCATACCAAATCCTCCATGGAAAACAGTCTCACCCCCTCCTTTTTCTTCAAAGATATCAGTGAATGTCCAATATGAAAGAGAGTTGGCTAAGCCAATGCAATCAAGATTTGTCTTAATTATATAAGCAGCCGGAGGCAATAAATCATGCATTGCATCTCGACTATTGGGACTGGAACTCCATTCCGTTAAATGAATTTCTGCGTTGGGATATTTGCTCTTAGCAAGTGTTTTACGTAACCAGTTAATATCATCAATTGTAGACTTGGCATAACGAGTTGCTCCACGAGCACGACCAGTTTCAGGATCAAGGGCATAATCGGTAGGATAAGGATGAGTAGTAATAAAGTCTAATGGAAGTTCCTCTTTTGCACAGTAAGCAAGGAACTCTTCCATCCAGGGAGATTTCCACTCTTTAGTATTTATTACATCGTTCGGATAAAATACAGATTTGTTTTTATCGTAGATTTCTCCAGCATAACGATCATCTGCAACAAAGTTACTAGTAGAAGGACCACCTACCCTTAAACGGGAATCTACAGATTTAACAGCTAGTACAGCTTCTTTATACAGACGAAAATAATCACTCTTTGTTCCATCCAAAAATCCCGGATTCAAATTAGGTTCATTCCAAACCTCAAAATACCAGGTTAGTATTTCGTTTATCCCATAACGATCTACAACATGTTGAGTAAAAGCCTTTACCAAATCATGCCATTTTCCAAAATTATTCTGATCTACGGAAATATTTGCTTTCCACCAAAATTGAGTTTTAGAATCTTTGGCAGCCATATCTTTGGGAAAGAAAGCCAACTCAACAAAAGGTTTCACTCCTATTTCAAGCAAACGATCAAAAAGATCGTCCACATATTGCCAGTTATATACTACACTACCATCTTTCTTAAGAAAGTAAATGCACATGTCATCGTGAAACAATCCATGAAAACGAACATACTGAAAGCCACAGTTATCTTTTACGAGCTTAAGTTGTTCTAACCATCCAGCGCGAAGTCCTTCATTTGCACGTCCTGCTCCTACACATTTACTCCAAAACTGATCATACTTATTTCCTTTAACCTTAGCATCAATAGTTTGCTCAAAAAGTTCTGTTTTTACTCCTTCAGAATTCTCATTTTTAATTTTCTTAGCATCTGCAGCTGATGTAAAAATCAAAAACAGAACAAATAATAAAAAAGATTTTTTCATTGTATATTTATTGATTACATTTTTTATAACATACTCTATTCTCACGCCTATAATACGAATCTACTAAATAATTTACTCAAAAAGAATCATAATCTAGTTAATATAAGCATCATCTATCGGATTATTTTCCAATGATAAAAGAAGCTATAATCCATCAACCGTGGATTCTTTTCGAAGCACCTTATTATTTTTCATTTCCGTTATAGATACTTGAACTTTCGAAGAATCGCCATCCATATTTTTAAATACTATTTCCTGAGTTCTGCCATCAATCAACTCTACTTCAAGTTTATCGGCAGATGAAGCAGAAACCTTTTTTATAACGGACTTTGATTCATAAGGTTCAATAACTGTTATATAGCGAGCTTCTTTACCTTTTGTTCGCACCGAATAAGTTTTTCGACGAGCAGTTTCATCGCCCAAAGGATAATCACTACCCAATACCGCTTTAAAAGTAACTGCCTTTACATTTGAAAGATCTACTGAAATTACGCAGGCCTCTTTGCTATTTTCTGGCATTGAAGGAAGCGCATTGACATACTCTTCACCCATTATTTTAATAGGACCACCGTAATAATCCTTCCCTTTTAGTTCCGGTTGTTTAATGTTCTGTAATTTGCAAGACAGTTTTGAAAGAGGTATTTCTTTTCCATCAGCCAATACAACACGAGCATTTCCCCAGAAAAGTGATAATTTTTTTAATGAAGAAACAGTCGTTTCCAATTCCAGATTTTGCATTCCTTTTATAGAGGTATTTATATCCACTTTCCCTAAAATCCATGCACCGGTCTTTCCCTCCATCAATATTTTACCATTCCCGCGGATTTTATAATAAACCTTCTTTTCCACACCGTGATCTTCAGGAGCTGTACCAACCATTATATCTTTTTGGTAAGGCCAGGCAGAAATTATATCCATCTTTAATTCGCCATCCTCACTGTAAGGAGCACGTGTTCCTACATTATCACAATCATTCCCCCAACACATAGAAAAACTTGAGCGTGAAGAGCCTTGTGCACTCCACCAGTTGCAATCAGTAATAAACTGGGCACTGCCTAGTGGGTTAGTACTCATCTGAGCTTCATGTTTAAGATACGCCTTTCCGTCGGCCTGCAAATTCTTAAAGCCTTTCACCTGAAACAAGCAATCGAAAGTGTGCTCCTTCTCAGCTTTTAAATAATCAGACAAAATTACATAGTCATCTGTCATTACCATTAGTCGACGTTGCAACACTGGTTCGGTATAACCGGTAACTTCTCCATAAGCAGGTGCATCTTTCGGTACATCAATAGAGCGCCCCTCATCAAAGCTCTTTTCAGCAAATGATATTCCATTCAAATAATCATATTGCATACCCCCATAAGGAGGATTAGACCAACGAGCATTCGTTTCCACTAATGTTGCCTGCATCATTTTGCCTGTATAGAAAAGTTTTCTAAAACTTTCCACAGGTTCCTGCATTTTCTGATCGACAACTACCATATTCTTCGGCATAGAAGTCTGAACATAAAACTTATACATATAAGAAGGATAACCGTACCAGATAGCTTCCGGATTATAAAAACTCCGACCATAACGCATTAGAGATAACAGATCTGTTCGATCAAAATGTCCATGAAAACCGCCATGTGTTCCATAATGAAGGGCTGCCTGAATCTGTTCACTTTGCGAACGCCCTTCTTTTTGAGAACGAAGCATCACGATTCCCATATTATCAGCATAAGCAGATTTTCGATCCAAAACAGACGAGTCATTATCCATTTCTGCTATTCCATATAGCAAATCACGTTCTGTTCCACGGCGGATAATAGATGCATATTCAGGATCACGATAAAGATAATAAGCGAGTTCGTAAGGTTGTCCAGATACTTTAGTTTCCTGTGCATCGTTCACGGCGAACATCACACCCCGATAGTCGGCAAAGGAAGGAATGGCATTCCACATATCTTTGATACAAACACTGTTCTTGGTAACCGGTCCCCATTTCTCAAAGTTCATACCATAAAGTCCCGGATGAGAAAAACCAGGCATCAATGAATAATAGGGAGTAGTACCTGAAGGCACCTTCATATCTTTAAAATTCACACCCCAAGGTTCAAGTGCCAGTGCAATCTGAGAGAATTCGCTGGCACACCACACATTGTAACCCACTGAACATTCATACCACCAACCATCATTCATCACTCCATGAGAAAGATGATCGACAATGCCACAAGGACCATTAAATAACTTCTCAACCAAATCCCAATCCTGAATGGCAAGCGCTGCATACAATGCTCCTCCTTCTTCGCTTAGTTTCCAGTTATTGATTCCTCCTTCACGAATTGCTAGTTCTACTGTTTCAATAAATAAACGGAAGGTATGCTCTATATTCTTTTCATCCTCCGGAGTCAGTACTCCTGAATTAGCAATCATATCATATGCCATAACAATATGCTGAAAAAAATGTCCTTCCTGCACAAACGACTGATGACAACCACGAAATGTTCTGGCATAACCATTAACCGGATCGGACAAACGACGAAGAAAGAGTGCTATCTTTTCTGCATACGCTTTATTTCCCGTGAGTTGATAAGAGATACCACAAGCCATCAAGCCGAATTCCTCCTGTGTCTGGAAAAGCTGGATTCCCTTATCTGGGTTATCATCTGTTATTTTGGTAGCAATCTCAGGAACTCTCCATTCTTCAGCTTGTTTCACATACTTGTCAAGTTCCTTTTTGGCCCAATCAAACTTCTCAATATTTTTTTTTATTTCGAGCCATTGAGCCGCAGTATGAAGAATATTCGGATGTGGCAAACGGGAAGCAGTTATAAACTCTATTTTATCTTTGTCGCTAGCTATTCCATTTACTGTAGCCAAAAGAACTTGTTTTTCCCTGCTTCCTGCTGGCAGACGATCAGTTACGGTAACTTTCACCAAGCAAGTTTTAGTCTCACTTGGGTTCAAATCAAAAGTTTCAGGAGTTACCTCAGTTTGCATGGATTCCCATCCACGACGTTCAAAAGAAAGATTAACAGACTGTTTTACGGAAGTTGTGTTTCCCACTTCTACAATATAAGTAGCCACTTCACCTTTTTGCACAGAGCGCCCTTTAATATCACATGTCAAAGAAACTTTTTCTCCTTTTACCAATTGTATATTACGGATACCAACCCTTTTTCCACCATCAACAGAAACACGAATCTCTTTCACTGACTGCAAGGCAGCTATACGCTGTGCTTCTTTTATATTAAATCTATTCCAGGGAAGCATTACTGTATGCCATCCTTTTCCGGAAAGACGAACTTTGGCATTAGACTCCGGTATCAACTGATCAGCTAATTTCTCTGGCACAGCGAAACAAACATCTATACTTACAGGAAGCTCATCCTGCAAACATATCTCCATACGAATACCTGAGTAAACAGCCCAGTTGGCCACTCCTTCATTTATATTACGAAATCCTTTGTGGTATGCCTTCCCATCTGGATAACGAAATAAAATTGTTTGTTTTTCAGAGAGATAAACTACCTTCTCTTTTACAGCTTTCACTCCACGCCAGTCACTAAAAGAGGGGTCACCTATCGGATGAATAATTGGAGTATTCGCCCATATTAACATTGGGAAAGTTAAAAGAAATAATGCGTTGATTAGTCGTTTTTTAATCATAATATCAGCCTTTTCATTTGTATGTATAATACGAACGAAAAGGCTGTTATACTTAATAATTTTATTTAAGTTTCCAGAAATCTTATAAGTAAATTAACAGAGATAATCGTATTAATGCATTAAAACAGATTAAAATATATAAGTATGAGAAAAAGATTCATGATTATCTATCTACTATTGATGGCTACATTTTCATTAATGGGACAAAATAAATTCACCATACCTCAGCGAGGGTTTCATAGTGACCAACCAGCCATCAATTGGGAACACTCGTTACTAAGTGGCAATGGAACAATGGGTATTATGGTTATCGGTGAACCGTATGATGAAACTATTACTGTTGATCACAACGAACTGTTCTTACCCAATGAACAAAAGTGCAAATTGCCAGATGTAGCTTCACAGATCCCTGAAATGCGAAAAGCTGCGCTCGAGGGTAATTATAACAGCATTGGTAAGACACTGATGGATGCTCGCAAGGGATACGTCGACCAACGCGATACCTACATCGGTGGCTTTAATCTAAAAATTCATCAGAATGGTGGAAAGGTTGTAAAATATCAGCGGGGTGTCAATTACGAAACCTCCGAAACATTTGTTGAGTGGCAAGATGCTAATGGATTTTTCTCACGTACAGCATTTGTATCACGTGCCGACAGCATGATTATTATACGCTTAACTGGTCAAGGTAAAATCAATTGCTCACTCGCTTTCGAACAACTATCTCCGCAAAACGACAAAGAGCGAAAAATGATGAATCAATCGTTCCGTTCTCAGTCTGCTGTAACTAACGGCTGGCTCACATTCAAGGCATCATTTCTGCATCAGAACTTATATAACACATTGAAAGGCTACGAAGGACTAGGGCGCATCGTTACCCAAGGTGGTTCTATACGCACAAGCGAGGATAGTGTGGCAATAACCGATGCAAATGAAGTACTTATCTTTATAAAGATAGAGCCCATCCGTGCCAATGAAGTATCTAAATTTGAAACTATGAAACAGAGCCTACAACGAGTAGGTACTAATTACACAGCTTTATTGGACCGCCAAAAGAAATCACATAACGCACTATTTAGTAAAGTATCTCTCAACCTTAATGGAAACATTACAGATCGGGCACTTTCATCTGATTCCATAATCCGCAAATCAGATCATGGTGAACTGTCAAATGCAATGGTCGAGAAACTGTTTGATGCAGCTCGATATAACATTGTCTGCTGCACAGGTGGAATAAACCCACCAAATCTTCAAGGACTATGGAGTGCCACATGGTCGGCGCCTTGGTCCGGCAGCTTTACTACTAACGGCAATCTTCCAACCGCTATTGCTTTTTTACTTTCGGGTAATACGCCAGAGCTAATGCAAAGTTATTTCAACTATACAAATCGCAGCTTACCCGGCTATCGGGAAAATGCCCAAAAGATATTAGGATGCCGTGGCATTCATATTCCTGCACAGCTAACTACTTCGCCACTCATTACAGATTTCCAGTGGAATTACCCTCATTGTTTTTGGACAGGAGGTGCTGGTTGGGCTGCCTGGCAATATTATGATTACTATCGTTATACTGAAGATAAGATGTTTTTAAAAACTACAGCTTATCCATTTATGAAGGAGGCTGCATTGTTTTACGAAGATTGGTTGATTAAGGGGAAAGACGGCAAGTATATTTTCGCCCCTTCATTCTCTCCAGAGAACTCACCTGAAAAAGAATTTAAGACTCCATCAGTAATCAATGCAACAATGGATATAGCTATTGCCCGTCAACTGTTACGGAGTTGCATTGCCTCAGCCAAGATACTGAACACAGATGGCTTAATGATAAAAAAATGGAAGGAGATGCTTACTAAACTACCCAATTATGAGGTGAACGAATCTGATGGTTGCTTTCGTGAATGGTTATGGCCCGGATTACAAGAAAATAACTGGCACCGTCACGCTTCTCATCTTTACCCATTGTATGACGAAATGCCCGCCGAGATTGTAAAAAATCCAAAGCTGGTAAAAGCCGTCCAAACCTCAATAGACAAACGGTATGAATATCGTGCACAACCTAAAACTATGGCTTTTGGACTAGTGCAAGAGGGATTAGCTGCAGCTCACATTGGCAGTGTTCGTCAGGCAACATTTGCTATCGATCAGCTCTCACGCAACAACTGGACTAACGGCTTCGGTTCCTTTCATGATCCCAAACATTGTTTCAATATGGATATCTCAGGCGGTTACCCGTATCTGATATCTCAATGCTTAGTTTACAGCGAACCGGGATATATAAAGTTACTACCTTGTTTACCTGAGCAGTGGAAGAGTGGTTCAATTAAAGGGCTGTTATTGCGGGGAAATGTCACTATGCAAAGCCTTTACTGGGATGATAAGAGAGTGACAGTCACCTTACTATCATCAAAGCCTGTTTCTGAGAAAGTAGAGTTGAACGGAAAAGTTAAAACTATTAAACTAAAGAAAGATCAACAAAAAGTTTATACTTTTAAACTATAAATCGTTTTTCTTACTAAGAATCAATAATAAAGCGCAAAGAATATTTTAATTATATTCTTTGCGCTTTAATATATATCAGAAAGATTAAAGATCTGTTTTAAATTAGCTGGAAGGCTTAGCTGATAAGTATTATCCTTAGTAAATTCATGCCCTCTATATAATTGCCATACTTAAAACCAATGCTCTATTTCTTATTTACTATAAACAAATCAAATAAATCAGAAAACATCTCCCCCATCTGCTACTAAAATGCACCAAAAGCCTTTTGAGAAGGGTTTTCAACCAGTGTCAGATAAAAAAGTTTAACTATTTATCTACTACTAAATTCTTTCTATCTGCTACAAACAATAAGTATCATTCCCCACCTGTTTACTTTAGTAAGTTCGGCAAATCTTTTATAACTTCCCGAGTTATATTTATTTTCTTCGGAATAACTATTATCACATCTTGTACAAAACAATGCATTCTTCTGTACAAAATAATTAATTTACTTGTACAAAAGATTTAATTCTTTTGTACAAGGTATTATATATTACTCTAGTTCTCTTTAATAAAAAAAGAACAGCCGTTGACCATTATCTGCACAAATGTTTTCAAAAGCCTCAGCAAACTAGTAGCAGCTAAAAAAAATAGTGGTAAATAAAAAGTTAGGCTTTTTACTTACCACTAAGATAGAACACTAATAATCAATGAATTTATCTGAATTATAGCAGTATCTGATGATTTTAGTTTTTACTAGCAATCAATATTTACCAACTAGGATTCTGCTTCAAATTAGGATTCAGTTTAATCTGATCTGTCGGAATAGGTTGCAAATAGTTCTTCAAAGAGAACTTACGGTTTGCAGCCAACTCTACAATAATAGCTCCTGGTTCTGTTGGTGTTAAACCTGCATAGCTGTAAGTAATCTTATGATCATTAATTAATCCAGCATAAGAAGATGCCACATAAACAGGTTTCTTATCTGTAGGATTTATCAAAGTCTTCAAATAAGAATCTGTTCCTTTATATTCTACATAAGCACCACAACGAGGCTGACCTGCGAGTTCTTGTTCTGCTATTCCCCAACGGCAAAGATCAGCTAAACGTTGTCCTTCGCCATATAGTTCAAGAGCACGTTCACGTCTAATTTCGCCAAGGAAAGTTAACTGTCCACCTAATGACGCAGCTTTAGCAATTAACGCAGCATTCAAAGGAGCAACACCACCACGTGCGCGAACTTTGTTTAATGAATAATCAAGATCAGCATCAGAAATTGTTCCGTTGCCCAATTCGCAAGTTGCTTCAGCATAGATTAAAAGAATTTCAGGGAAACGAATATGCATACAATCCATTGCTTCATCACCATCAGCACCTATGGATGCCAACTCACTACGGAACTTACGACCTCCCATACCAGAACCTGCATTACGCAAATTTGGAACATTCTGATAAGTAGCTTGTGCCAAGCTATAAATATCTACATCGTAACGAGCACCAGTCTTGTACATTCCATATCCCCAAGCATAATCCATTGCTGGAGTAACACATGCTGTCAATCTATAGTCGCGATTCTGAAGTTCGGCATTCATATCTGTATATCCTTTAAATAATGGAGATAGATGTACTGGAAGACCATCACTGCAAAGATACATATCAGATAACTTACGAGTCATACCTGCTGGCCAACTATGTGTAAGGTTTGTACCACTCTTGCGATTAACCTTATCATATACACTCCGGAATATAGCTTCTTTGTTAGAAGATTTGCTTAAACCTGCTGGATTAGAATCTGTTCCTTCCAGATTAAAAAGATAATAGTAGCTAGTGTGAGCATACATTTGAGGATTCTTGACTGTTGC
>Ga0183095_10103_pt4 | contig 12934 bp, 10 predicted proteins | sample BioMet4_FD_130346 | JGI IMG/M metagenome (GOLD analysis project Ga0183095, IMG submission 130346) | Microbial communities from bioreactor (seeded with sewage sludge) at LBNL, California, USA - Biofuel metagenome 4 (v2) (version 3) | ecosystem: Engineered > Bioreactor > Anaerobic > Unclassified ...
AACCAGGCGCACAGCTTCTGGTAGAGCAGCGACACCGAAACGGGCTTGGCGATAAAGTCATTCATGCCAGCCTCGATGCACAGTTCGCGGTCTTCGGCAAAGGCGTTGGCTGTCATGGCGATAATGGGAATGGTGGCCCCTTCCGGCAGCAAACGTATCTGCCGCGTGGCCTCAAGTCCGTTGATGTGCGGCATCTGCATATCCATGAGAATAAGGTCGTAGGTTGCGGCCTGCACCCTCTCAATGGCCTTGCCGCCGTCCTCGGCCAGGTCAACGATAAAGCCCACATCTTCCAGCAGGGCCTGCGCTATCTCGCGGTTGATGGGCTCGTCCTCAACCAGCAGGATGCGCTTGCCGCCCAGCTTTTGCTTGATTGTGCGCTCCGCTTCCTCCGCATTGATCCGCTCCGTTACGCCAAGCTGCGGCGCGTCCTTTCGCAGCACGGCGGTAAACCAGAAAGTGCTGCCCTTGCCCTCGGCGCTGACCATTCCGGCTTTGCCGCCCATCAGTTCCGCAATTTTTTTGGTGATGGCCAGGCCCAGCCCGGTGCCGCCATATTTGCGGTTCATGGAGTTGTCGGCCTGCTCAAAGGCTGAAAAAAGGCGCGGCTGCTGCTCGGCGCTGATGCCAATGCCGGTGTCCTCGACCTCAAAGCGGTATGTCACGGTACTGTTGGTCTGCGACTCTGCACGCACGCGCACGGTCACCCGCCCCGCGTCGGTAAACTTGAGCGCATTGGTCGTCAGGTTGAGCAGGGCCTGTTGCAGGCGGCTGTCGTCGCCGTAGACGGGGCAGATATCCGGATCGACCTCGGTGATGAGTTCAATGCCTTTTTCCTGCGCTTTTTGGCCCAGGATGGAAGTAATGTTTTCGAGCAGGGTAGGGATGTGCACGGGTACATGCTGCAGCACAAATTTGCCTGCTTCAATTTTTGACAATTCAAGAACATTGTTGATGATTTCCAGCAAGTGACTGCTGGCGATCTCGATTTTTGTCAGTTTTTCCACCTGATTGGTCGTCAGGCCTGATTTGCGCAAAATATGTATCATACCGGTTATGGCATTGAGCGGCGTGCGTATTTCGTGGCTCATGTTGGCCAAAAATGCGCTTTTGGCAACGCTGCCAGCTTCCGCCGCGTTTTTGGCAATTATCAGGTCTTGCGTGCGCGTCTCCACCAGCGCCTCAAGGCGTTCGCGGTGAGCCTGAAGTTCGGCTTCCACCTGCTTGCGCTCCGATATGTCCCTGATCAGCCCAACGCCGATCCACTTGCCCTGCGTGTCCATGGATGACAGCGAAAGCTCGATGGCAAATTCCTGCCCATTTTTGCGGGTGGCGTTGATCTCTATGCCAGTGCCGCAAAATATCCCCTGCCCCGAACGGACAAAGTCATTCAAGCCCTTGGCCACGCTTGCGCGATGACGATCAGGAATCAGAAGATCGTGCAGCACACGGCCCATCGCTTCTTCAGCCGTGTAGCCAAAGATCTGCTCGGCGGCCCTGTTCCAGAAAATGATTTTGCCATCGCCGCTGAGCAGTATCAGCGCATCCTTGATGCTGTTTGCGGTGAGCCTGAAGCATTCTTCGCTTTCGCGCAGATTTGTGTCGCGGTTTTGAACTTCGCGGCTCATGGCGTTGATGGCTGTGGCCAGGTAGCCAATCTCGTCGCGGCCTATTCTCTTTACGCGGGCAGAGTAGTCGCCTGCGGCGAGCTTTCTGGTGTTTTGTTCCAGCCGGGCCAGTCGGTTGATGACATACTTGTTCAGCAGGCAGCCCAGAGCGAACAGGAGCGCCAGATAGCCAACCAGCCGCAAGGCAAGCTGATACCCCCATGCGGTATACGCATTGTACCGCAGCTGCCCGGTTGGCAGGTATATGCTCAGTATGCCGCGCATGTCGCCAATCTTGTAATCATACGCGTCGGCATACGTGGCGGCAATGGAAGGCGGCGCGTCAGCGCGGCTGCCGTGGCAGGTCAGGCAGTATTCTTCAATCCGGATGGGGCTTGTGTAGTGGTAAAAACTGCTGCCATCCCTGGATATTTCGACCAGACGGCTTTTTTCCTGCGGGTTGGCCTTAAACCAGGCAAGTGCTTCCTGCTCAAAGCTGTTTGCCTTGTTGGCGGGGTTGCGCGGCCTGTCTGTTACATTGTTGAATTTAATACCAGTGCTGCTCCAGTGGGGGAATTCAACAGAAATTTTTGCCAATGCATGTGCTGGTAAAAAACCAACTGTGGCCTCGGTTACGGGCAATCCACTTTCTATAAACTGCTTTTGATAAACCCTGCGAATGGCCATGATCAGTGATCTAATGTCTTCAGCATCCCGTTTGAGCTCTGAATGAATGGAAGATTCGATGCCTTGTAGCCAAAGTAAATGTCAGCACAAACAATAGTACTGATTATAATTGTTACCAGACTCCAGACCTTGTATTTGATGCGCATAGTAATCTCACAGGTGGTCTATAGCATGTGCAAAATTTGCAAATGACAAAGTGTAGCGGAATATATATCTGTTCAGTAGTAGGTAAAAATAAAACCCTGGATAATTGATTGTTCAAAATCATAATGGCAGAAATACAATTGTGATAAATTATATTTTATATTTTTATGCTTTTTTAATATAGAAATAAATAAAGCATGTCAAAACCATGGCAATGAATCATGAATTGTAAGCGTTTTTAAAATATTTAATAAAATAGGGCTGCTAGGCGTTAGTAGATTTTGTGTGTCAAAAAATATATAATTTTATTAGATAATTAGATTTTATTATAAATTTATTGCTCCGCGCCTGCGGCACCCGCAAAGCCTGTACCGGGGTATCGACAGCGCCGCCCCAAGGCACTGGCCAGTTGCGGGCATGGCTGTATATACAAACGGGGCTTCTGCCCTCTCGCCGTGCGTTGGCGAGCCGGGTGTACAGGCGTGCTGGCAACAGGGAGAGGGCGAAACGACAGTTAGGCAGTGACGTTGGCAAAGGATGCGTCGGCGGGCCGGTTTGCGGCACAGGCCCCGCATCTTCAGCACATGTTCGGCGTGTGTCCGGCGCTGGCGCAGCGCTGGCAAGCGGGCTGCTGAGGGGCCATTTTTTTTGCCAGTATGCAGGATTAGGCAAAAATTTGGTCGTATTGTCTATTTCTTGTGCCGGACAAAACTTCTATATTGCCTCACAGAAACAACGTGGAGCATCAGCGCTTGCCATGACAAACGTGTGCAGCAGATGTGCTCCCATGACCGGGGTTTTATGAAAATTCTCTACTACGACTGCTTTGCCGGAATCAGCGGCGACATGAATCTGGCGGCCATGATTGATCTTGGAGTCAGCCCCGACTACCTCAGGGATGAGCTGGCCAAGCTTGGCCTTGAGGATGAGTTTGCCCTTGAATGCCTGCCCCAGAAACGGAGCGGCATCCAGGGCATGCAGGTGCATGTGCTGCTGAAAAACGGGGAAGATGATCACGATCACGGCCATGGGCACGACCACGCAGACCATGACCACGAGCATGGGCATGGTCATGACCACGAGCACGAGCATGGCCATGGGTATGATGACGACCACGAGCATGGCCATGGGCATGATGACGACCACGAGCACGGCCATGGGCATGTTGACGCAGACCATGCCCGCAAGCACGCGCACTGCCACGGGCACGGTGGGCATTTGCCGCACAGAAACCTGGCCGACATCGAGGCGATCATCATGCAAAGCTCGCTGTCTGCCGCCGTCAAGCAGACGAGCCTGAGCATTTTTACCCGTATAGCCGAGGCAGAGGCAAAGGTGCACGGCAAGGCGCTTGCTGACGTGCATTTTCACGAGGTGGGCGCAACAGATTCCATTGTAGACATTGTGGGCGCGGCCATCTGCTTTCACGCGCTCGGGGTTGAGGCCGTCTGGTCGTCGCCGCTTGAGCTTGGCAGCGGCTTTGTGCGTTGCGCTCACGGGATGATGCCTGTCCCCGCCCCGGCCACGGCGGAGATACTGCACGGACTGCCCACGACCCGGGGCGGGGTAGAGCACGAGGCCACAACCCCCACGGGCGCGGCCATTGTGGCCACGCTGGCGACGGCCATTACCGCCGCGCCGCTTATGACCACGCTCAAAACCGGGTACGGTATTGGGCACCGCCAGTCGCAGCGCCCCGATGCGCACCGGCCCAACATGCTGCGCGTGGAGCTGGCCGAGGTCCATGTGTCGGCCCCTGCCAGCCATGGTTCGGGCACCGACGCAGGCGCTACCGGCCTTGGCGCGGCCGCTGGCGGCGATGTCTCCAGCAGGGCCTGCCTGCTGCAGTGCAATATCGACGACATGAGCGGCGAGCTGCTTGCCGACACCATGGATCTGCTCATCGAGCAGGGCGCCGGGGATGTGTATTTTACCCCTGTGATCATGAAAAAAAGCCGTCCCGGCGTCATCATTTCGGTTGTCTGCGGCACGGCGGAACGCGCCAGATTTACCGAGCTTTTGTTCCGGCACACCACCACCCTCGGGGTCAAGGCTGTTGATCTCGACAAGGCCATGCTCGAGCAGAGTTTTGCCACCGTCGCAACGCCCCTGGGCAATGTGCGGGTCAAGCAGGCGCACCTGCACGGCGAGGTGTTGCGCGCAAAGCCGGAGTTTGAAGACTGCAAGGCTCTGGCGCGTCGTCACGGCATCCCTCTGGCAGAGGTGTATGCCGCCATAAGCAAGGTTGCGGGCAACTGAGCCCGCAGAGTTGGAGTTGAACAATGTCGTGTGGTTCGCTGGAAAAATTGCTCACTGATATCCAAAACGGCAGCGTTTCGGTTGCCGACGGCATGAACATGCTGCGCGACAGCGCTGTGCTTGACCTTGGTCATACAAAATTTGACCTGCAGCGCCCCGCGCGCAACGGGTTTCCTGAGGTTGTTTACGGCGAGGGCAAAACACCCGAGCAGGTGGGCGAAATTTTTGTCCGGGTGGGCGAGTGCGGCAATGTGCTTGCCACCAGGGTTTCGGCGCAGATGGCGGCCCACGTGCAGTCTGTATGCCCCAATGCGGAGTACAACGCCCTGGGCCGCGCCATGACCCTGGTTACCAGGCCCATTGTCTGGAAGCAGGGCGAGGTGGCCATTGTTACTGCGGGCACCTCCGACCTGCCCGTGGCGGAGGAGGCCCTGGTGACCTGCCGCATGATGGGCGTGCGAGCCAAAATTATTGCCGATGTCGGTGTGGCGGGCATTCACCGACTTATGTGCAACCTGCCAGAAGTGCGCGCAGCCCGCGCCATTATTGTGGTTGCAGGCATGGAAGGCGCGCTGGCAAGCGTGGTGGGCGGTCTGGTTGCGCAGCCGGTGGTGGCGGTGCCCACCTCGGTGGGGTATGGCGCGTCGTTTGCGGGGCTCTCGGCCTTGCTGGGCATGCTTACCTCGTGCGCCAGCGGCGTCACTGTAACCAATATCGACAACGGTTTTGGGGCGGCCTGCGCCGCATGCCGCATAATCAACGCTTCAGAGAGCAGCGCCAACGCATAACCGTCTGAGCAGGACGACAAACCTAACCATACCCCAAATAGCAGGTTCAACCCTGTCGCAATGGCTGTTTGCCGTCAGCATGTGGTTGCCTGCGGGTTTTGGCCCCAGGCAACAATTTGCATTTTTGCCTGTTTCCACGCAAAGCCAATGCCGCGCAGGCATGTGGCCTTGTGCGGCATTATTGACTTGCGGGGCGTTGAGGGCGACCATACACTTTTACGCGCTGCACGCCGTATGTTGCCGCCACATGGCGACTCTGGATTTTGAGTTGTGCAGCGGTTTACTGGCATTATTGGCATTTGGGGGGCGGCCCCTCCGCGCGTGGCGGGGCGCTCTGTGCCTGACAGGTAAAAATGATGATGCAATACCTCAAGTGGCTTGATGAAAAAAAGCAAAACGGCAGCCTGCGCTCTCTGCGCAACATAGACGCGGAGCAGCGCAACAGGCAAAAAGCCGGTGCGCCCTTTATCAACCTGAGTTCCAACGACTATCTTTCTTTTGGCGACGACGCGGCCCTGCGGCAGCAATTCTGGGCGGAGCAGGACGTGGCCTCGCTGCGCATGGGCGCGTGCTCGTCGCGGCTGCTCACGGGAACCTGCGACCAGCAGGAGGCCTTTGAAAGTGAACTGGCCGCCGCCTACGGCGCTGAGGCGGCCCTGGTTTTCGGCAGCGGCTACCATGCCAACCAGGGCATCTTGCCAGCCGTGTGCACGGCGCAAACGCTTATTCTGGCCGACAAGCTCGTGCACGCCAGCCTTATCGACGGCATCCGCATGAGTGAAGCCAAGTGCATTCGCTTCAGGCACAACGATTACCCGCAGCTGGAAGCGCTGGTCGAAAAATACGCCGGACAATACGAAAACATCATCGTGGCGACGGAGTCCATCTTCAGCATGGACGGCGACGCCTGCGACCTGCCCCGGCTGGTTGCGCTCAAAAAAGCCTATCCGACCGTGCAGCTGTATGTGGACGAGGCCCACGCCGTCGGCGTGCGCGGGGCGCACGGGCTTGGCTGCTGCGAGGAGCAGGGCTGCGCAGCCGACATTGACTTTTTGGTGGGCACCATGGGCAAGGCCTGGGCCTCGCTGGGCGCGTACGTCATCTGCACGTCGGCCCTGCGCGAGTATCTGGTCAACACTGTGCGCCCCTTTATTTTTACCACCGCGCTGCCACCGGTAAACATCGCCTGGAGCCGGTTTGTTCTGGGCAGGTTTTCCTCTGCCGATGCAGCGGCGCGCAGGGCGCACCTTGCCGGGATCGCCAGCATGATGCACGCTTTTGTGGACAGCCTTGGGCAATCCGTGCGCAGCACGTCGCAGATTGTACCCGTCGTCACCGGCGAAAATCAGCGCACGCTGGACATTGCCGGGCATTTGCAGCGCGAGGGCTTTTACATTATGGGCATACGCCCTCCCACGGTACCCGCCGGTGCTTCACGTCTGCGTATTTCGCTTACGGCGGCGACCAGCAGGGATGATGTTGAGGCCCTGGTTGCTCTGCTTGGCAGGCTGCTGCATGAATATTGATTTTTTGCGGCGCAAGGACAGCCCCACGCTGGAGCTTTTTTTTGCCGGGTGGGGCATGGACAGCCGTCCCTTTGCCTGGGCGGCGGAATCGCCGCAGGTGGCAGACTGCGACTTTGCCGTCTGCTACGACTACACCAGTCTGGCGTTGGACGGCGTGGACTGGCGGCGCTACCGCGAGGTGAGGGTGCGGGCGTGGTCGCTGGGAGTCTACGCCGCATCGCTGGTTTTGCCCGGTTTGAGCTGTGCCGTCAGCACGGCTGTGGCCATCAACGGCACGCTGCGGCCCGTTGACGACGAGTTTGGCATACCGGTTGCCGTATACGAAGCCACCATTGAACAATTCAGCGCCGAGAGCCTCGATCGCTTTAACCGGCGCATGTGCGGTGCGCACAAGGCCGTATTTGAGGCGCGCAGACCTTTGCGCGGCGTCGGTTCACTGCTGGATGAACTGCGCAGCATCAGGGCCTGCGCGGCAGAGGGCGCAAGGCCACAGTTTACGGCCTGGACAAGGGCCGTTCTGGGTAAAAAAGACAAGATATTTCCTGTTGCAAACCAGCGCCGGGCCTGGGCCGAAACGCCTGTGGCACAGGCTGTGCTTGAGCTGGACGAGCCGCACTACATGCCGGATATTCCCTTTGTGACCGGGTAATGAGCATGGATACCGCACTGATCAGGCAGCGCTTTAGCGCCGCCGCTGCCAGCTACGAAGCCGAGGCGCTGGCGCAGCGGCGCATCGCCGACCGCCTCTGGAAGTTGGCTGCGCCGTGTGTTGCGCCCAAGGCCGCCGTGCTTGAACTCGGCGCAGGCACAGGCCTGCTTACGCGGCGGATTCTTGAGGCGCGCCCCAGCAGCCTGCTGCTGAACGATCTGTACATCAGCCCGCAACTGCAACAAATCATGGATGCCCACCCCGGTGTAGTCTCCTGCCGCGAGGGCAATGCCGAGAAACTCTGTTTTGACGGGGTGTTTGATGCCGTGCTCAGTGCCTCTACCGTGCAGTGGTTTGACGACCTCCCGTTTTTTTTTGCCCGATGCGCGCATTTGTTGCCTGCTGGCGGGCTGCTGGCCTTCAGCAGCTTTTTGCCCGGCAACCTGCATGAGGTCGCGGAGCTGACCGGCGTGGGGCTGGCCTATAGCGAGGCCAAAGCCCTGCGGGGCTACCTCGCCCCGCACTTTGACCTGCAGGTGCTGGAGCAGGGCGAGGTGACGCTGCATTTTGACAGCCCGCGCGACGTGTTGCTGCATCTGCGGCATACGGGCGTAACAGGCATACGGTCTGTTGTATGGGGCAAAAGCAGATATGAGGCCTTTGTAACATCCTACCGTGCCCGCTTTGCGGACGGGCAGGGCGTCAGGCTGACCTACCGGCCTGTGTATGTGCTTGCCGCAAGCAGGGGGCTGCTTTGCCCCAGGCCGTAGGCCTGACCGGCTGGCTCCTGCATTCACGGTTTCAGTCTTTTTTCTGTTTACTCCACCACACAAAACCTGCCCGCAAGGGAAGGAGTGTTGCATGAAGCGCTCGCTACTACTTCTGCAACTGTTTGCATTGCTGGTTGCCATGAGCCACTGGCAGGCGGCCTCGGCCGCGTCCGGCGAAACGCGGGGCGCGGGATACGGCTTTGATTCAGCCAAGGCGTATCTTGAGACCCGCAGCCGCGATATGACGGATTTTCAAAGCAGGTTTGATAATGACGTTTTTCAGAACCTTGATGCGGCAAACGCCATCAATCTCAAATACAAAACCACGCCGCCAGAGTACGTTCTGTACCGTCTTGATCTGGCAAAAGCCATAGAAGGCAACGCCAAAAAGCCGGAAAAGCTGGACGCCCTGTGCAGGCAGTTTGTCGCGATTGATGCTGCGGAAAAAGACTATGCCGCAAAAATTGCCGCATATAATGAAAATCTGGCGGAAAAGTTTATTCCGCGCGACCAGTATCAGCTGATGGACGACGATGCACTGCGTGAGGTGCTCGTAACCTACCTTGCAGGCAACAGCATGATATATGGATTTAACAATCCTGAATCGTTACGGATGAGGATAGATAAAGCCGTGCCGTACAAGACGGAAGACGGCGATTTTGGGGTTATGTACTTTGTCCGCGTTGGCGACAGGGACAGCGCCGACGATGCAGACAGCGACAGGCTGTATCAGGTCGCCTACGTCAACGGTGATATTGCGAGCTTTGACCCGGTAGCGGACGATGCCGCTGATCTGGCGGTTCTGAAGGTCTGCGGCAAAACGCAGTAGCAGCGTGTTGTTTTTTTTGCAGCGCTGGTGCTCATTCCCCAGCGCGAAGGGGACTGTCGCCGACAGCTTCGGCCAGATCGTCTACTGCCCCAAAGGCGACAGGCAGGTGCGAAAGCCCGGCCAGGGCGCTGACCGGGCCGTCAAGCGGCCCCCATCCCTCAGCAATAAATGGTATTTTTATAAAAAGGTTGCGACGGCTACATCATAAAAATGGGCATTAAGTATCATTTTTATATTTCTAGCATTTAGCAGCTCAGGGAGCGATCAGTATGTCTAATATCAGCGCGACGTATCTTGGCAACCTGCAGATGGAACTTGTCCATAACCTCAGCGGCACTAAAATTTACACCACGCCCACCCCGGATCATGGCGGGTCAGGCCAGTCATTTTCGCCCACAGACCTGTGCGCAGCGGCCTTGTGCTCATGCGCCATGAGCATGCTTGCAACATATGCCGAGAACCACGGCCTGAATGTGACCGGAACAACGATGGAAATATCCAAAAGCATGACGACCGAGGGGCCCAGCCGCATCGGGAAAATTGAAATCGTTTTTAACATGCCGGACCGGCAATTCAGCAGCAAGGACAAGACCGTGATGGAACGGGCCGCCAATACCTGCGGCGTTCATCATAGCCTGCACCCTGATGTTGAGCAGGTTTTTACCTTCAAGTGGAGCAGCTAGAGCTGCTCGCCCCGTATTCCGGCACGGCATGATGCTGAAATACGGGGCAGGTTGAACACCCGCCGCTTTCGACTGCTGCAACATTGCCTGTCATGTTGCAGCAGTATTTTTTTGCAAAAAAAGCTTATGGATGCATTTGAAATATATTGCAATTAGTAATGTATATATGGTGAAATGAACGGTTAGTATTTATTTTATAATGGAATTTTTCATGTTTTTCGAGTTATGCTGAAATATTGGAGAGTTAAGTTGCTTTAATATTACATCAAGCATACTGACATCATAAGAGATTACAACATTGCAGAGTTTTGCTGTGATGGTTTCTGCCATTTTATCCCTGTTGTTCTTTTAGCGCAGGATAATGCCGCGTCAACCCTTTCAATATGGCGCAGTGGTTATACTCATGCGACATGCAGTCGGTGATGTCAGCCCCAGGCAAGTACGGCTTTTTAAAAAATCAGTGAGGCCCATGAAGGCATCCGTATATTTTGAAGCCCACGGCGCCAAAATTTCGGCTCGCCGATCGCAATTGGGCGATTGCTCCCTTGACCATGCATGTACTTTGGGTGAGAATAAAATCACATGATGCAACATATTTCGAAACAGGTTGTTGTTCTGGTCTGCGTGAATAGTCTGACCTTATTATTTCTTCGATATCTTTGAACAACAGCTTTGTTTTTATAAGGGAGGGTTTTATGCTTCCTGAGTTCAGCGGCGATTTTATTCAATGGCTGCGTGGTTTTTATTACACAGCGACGTGCGGCAGCATGACGGCTGCAATGAAAATGATGAACCGTAACCAGTCTGCGCTCACATATCAGATTCGCAGTCTTGAGCAAGAATTTGGCGTTAAACTTTTTAGCGGTTCAAAGACAAACCGAGTTCTGACAGAAGAAGGAAAATTTTTGCTCAGCAAGGCAATGCTGCTTTTTTCCCAGATTGACGCTTTGCGTGGACAATTGGCGCATCTGCCAGCAACGGTTAAAGGCCCGCTGAGCATCAGTTGCATGTTTTCGTTTTACAACTATATTCTGCCGGATCTAGTGCACGTTTTTTCGCAGCAGTACCCCGAGGTGAGCTTCAGGCTTATTCCTGAGATGCTGGAGAGCAAGCTTTTTGAAGATATTTCTTCCAACAAGGTCGACGTGGGCATTCTGTCTTCAGAGAGGATTCCGGACGATTTTTTGGCCATCCCGCTGTTCAGGACGGACATCACGCTTTTTGCCTCGCCTCAGGCTACACTTCCGCCAGAAAATATGCTTGATCTGACCGACATTGCCCAGATGACCATTGTTGCGCCGTCTATTCATTCGAGCCTATGGCAAAATATTCTTCGTCAGGCGCAGCGCTATGGCGTAAAGCTGAACCCACGGCATATAATTCTGCACCAGGATTGCCTTGTGCGTTGCGTGGCGCAAGGCCTTGGCGTGAGCATGCTCGACCGTTTTGTGCTGGAAGACGCCATTTTTGCGAAAAAAATTCAGGCCGTATCCCTGTCGCGGTTTTTCCGCCCCCGGCAATACTACATGGTGCTGTCGCAGTCGGGCGCGTACCAGTATCCGCAGGTTAAGGCCTTTTTGAATTTCATGAAGCAACAGTTTGAAATTACTGACGACCAGCAGGATGATACCGACAACGAAACCATTGAAGACGCCGAGGTTGCCCTGCTCTGACCGGTTTACTGATCATTTTGCCATGCGGCGGGGGCATTGGGCGTATCTGGTGCGCGCAATGCCCCCGCCGCATTTGGTGCGCAGTTTCGCGGCGATAGTAGCCTGCACGCGTCGCAATGCAGTAAAAGCGAGCCAGGGCACATGGTTAGCAAACATGTGCCCTGGCTCTGCGTGTTGTGACTGCCGGGCCGTCAAGGAGGTAACGACCCTGGCAGGCTAGAAGGAATAGATGAAGTTTACGTTAATGTTCCACGCGTCGTACATGGCGTCGCTTTTGTTGTTCATTTTGCTCTGGCCCCACACGGTGCGGCTCTGGTCCATCATCAGCTTGATATAGGCGATGTCAAAGCAGACGGTGAGGTTGTCGTACATCTTGTATTCGTTGTTCAGGTTAAATTCGATGGCGCCGTCGTTGCGCGTCATGTACAGCCCCTCCTTGCCCAGAACCGTGGCATTGGGGGCCAACCATTCGCCGGTTCTGGCGGCAAGCTTTTTCAGCAGGGCCGGATCGTTGGTGCCGCCAATATAGTTAACGCGCACGGTGTGGGTGAGCTTGTCCACAAAGCTGATATTTCGGGTATACAGACCAACGCCCCAAGTGCCGCCCATGTTGTGGGCAATGGTGCTGTCGCGGAAGGTGTTGGGCCTGCCGCCGTTGAAGGCGAAGGTGCCGAAGGAACCAGCGCCGCCTTCGTCCAGGTTGGTGTAGGGCAGGCGCTCTGACCCGTTGCCCGGATTGTCGTCGTCGCCAGATGAATACCATGCATGGATGCCGGGAATGCCCCAATCGAGGGCATATTCCGCAAGGGCGTCGGCCAGCCAGCCGGCGCGGTTGGACGACGGATCGTCACGCGTGATGGAACCGTAGTTGAAATCCCACGCCAGACGCAGGGGCGCAAACGCACTCACATCACCGGTAAGGCCGCCCCACACGGCATTGCCGTAACCGGTCAGCTTCTGGTTATGGGTACTGCCGTAGAGTGGATAAAGGCCAGCCAGATAATAGTTGCTGGTCTGGGCTGGTATGTAGCTTGTGGCGCTGGTGCGGAAGGCGTTGGGGCCGAACATGCCGTACATTGCCCAGGGGGTAACCTTTACGCCGTCAAAGCCCAGCGGCAGCGACAGGGCGAACAGATCGACATTATCCATGTAGTTGGCCCGGTAGCCGTTGGGATAGCCGCTGTAGTTATCGGGCTCTACACCAAAGACGGGGGCAAGCCCCTTCAGCGGGCAGTTTTTCCGACAGGTTTCTGAACGATTCCCCAGCCATTTCAGCAGCACAAAACGCGCACACGCAGGCGGTAGTTTTCGAAGTTACG
>Ga0183095_11592_pt1 | contig 12329 bp, 9 predicted proteins | sample BioMet4_FD_130346 | JGI IMG/M metagenome (GOLD analysis project Ga0183095, IMG submission 130346) | Microbial communities from bioreactor (seeded with sewage sludge) at LBNL, California, USA - Biofuel metagenome 4 (v2) (version 3) | ecosystem: Engineered > Bioreactor > Anaerobic > Unclassified ...
CAACTCTTGGCAAGACGATGGAAATCGCTTCCAAGTTAAGCGACGAGAGACGTGATTACCAAGGCCGTGTCGATGGCAAACCGGTTTTCTCTTTGAGCGTGATGTTCAAAAAATAACGAATCAACCTAACAATCTAATTTTTTAAAAGAAAAGCACCGTCGAAACGGTGCTTTTGATTTCGCTGGTCGGGATGGTGGGTAGGCGATTCCTTTTTGCGGATTCAAATTTTATATTACTACGTAATATAAGATTCGGGATTTTTGGAGCCTTGGAGAGGGTCAAAACGAACTCCCACCCCTGGGCAACGGTTTACCAGTGGTTTACCGAAACGGGGTAATCAAGGACGGATGACAGGTTTGCCACCATAGTTGGGTTGGCGGAGTTCGACATCAACGTAATCGCTGGCAGCTATGAATTGGTCTTTGGCGTCGACTTGGGCCACTTTGATCGAGTAGCGGCCGAATGCTAAGCCGGAGATTGATTTGAACATCATCCCCTGCTCGACCGGGAACGTCCCCATGAGAGACCGGTTGCCCTGGTTGTCGCGCATATAAAGGGTAACTATTGTCTTTGCCACGTCCGAGGATGCCTCAGAGAACATCACGTTGATTAGGCTTTCGCCCGTCGTCACTCGAACGCCCATCGATCGGATTAAGGCTTCTGTGTCCTCTTGCTGCTTCTTTTCGTCAAAAGCTTCTTTGTCCGCTTCTTGGTAATGAACGTCCGCGATGAAATCGTCCGCGATATCATTCTGGAAAACGAATTTGATCTGCTCCACGCGATCGTCAAAATCAATCGCAATATTGGCCCGATATGCAAAGGTATCCGCGTGGGGCAAGGCATGGTCCATGAAGGACGGAACCTCAGTCCACTCACCCTTTTTTCTCACAAAAACTGAGAGCGGGGTAATAAAGATAGCCGATAGGCAATACCGGGTGATGTGATAATCGGGATTTTGCTTTATCAGGATCGAATCCGCCGGCCAAGGCTCGAGGTCCCTTCCATCGGGCGAGCTCTCTGTTTCCTTGAAATAAAACCAGGTGTTTCGCGTGAGAATGATTTGCTGATATTTGTCCATACTTAGTTTCCTTTCTTGAGAAGGACCGCGATCTGATTCTTAAGAAGCTGGGTCGCGACTTCGTCAACTTCATCGTGGCTCGCCACTCCATCGTCGCCATCGTCTTCGGTCCAACGATGATGAAGTTTTGCGCCACGGTCGAGGAATAGTTCTTGTAGCTCGAAGTCCTGCGGCCTTTCTTTGACCGCCCGTTCGAGCGCGGCGTCCAAATCGCACTGTTTCGTTGGGATGACGTCCTTGAAGAAACGGAAGTCGTTGCAATTGAAAACGGAGTCCAGGAACATCTTCCGTTTGCCGTTCTCAAAGAAAGCATCAAGAGCTTCGGGGTCCCCTTCTTGAAGAGGCCTGCTTGCCTTGTCGTATCTTCCAAGGTCGCACACGCTCTTGAAGTATTTGTAATTCGGGGCGGTCATTCTGGCCGAATCTGCGTAGACTTCGAGGTTCCAGCGATTGATCTCGGGGCAGCCAACCAGATAATCGCCAATAATGACGGGAACCATATCAGTCTTGCCCACGATCAGCGCGTCAACCATAGGCTGCAGATTATTGTCGACGGCAAGTTTGAAAACCCGGCGCCAGTTCTTCGCCTTCGCTGATTCCCATAGATCCTCCGCCAAGCAAACTATCCGCGTGAGCGCGAATTGATAGAGCTCGTAATCGTCGATCGCGATAACCTTGTCGATCGAATAATAGCCATCCTGTATCGTTGAGGCGAGAATCCCGAGGTTTTCTTCCTCGGTCCTCACCACGACCGGCTTTGCTTCTATCGGCTTTGGCTGATTAGGATCTTTGCCTGTGAGGAGATAATCGGTGGTCGTTCCGAGGAGCGACGCCAGATCCGCAAGCACTTCAATGTTTGGGGCGCCTTCGCCGGACTCCCATTTGCTCACGGCTTTGTCGGTGAGATTCAGTTTCTCGGCCAATTGTGCTTGGGTCATATTTGCCTTGGCGCGCAAATTCTTAATGCGCGAGCCAATGGTGTCTTTTGTATTTAAGGGATTAGACATTTTTGTCCTTCCTCCTTTGCCCAAATAGTATGGTCAGAACGACTCTACCTCAACCTACTCTTCGTTTAGTGGAGTTTTAAGAAACCTCTCTCTCGGTTTTCGCAAGTCTACGTTTAGTAGACAAGATGATTACAATCTGTATAAATACATCGTATTTATGCTAGATAGACCTTTTTGCAAACTTATCAAATAAGGCGTTTAATTCATCATCGGTTGTGATGTTTTTCGTAGCATCCCGAACTGCTTTGTTAGAGAAATCCAATCGATAATAAAACTGTTCGGTCGTTTCTTTAGCGTACTTTCGAATCAACTGTATCCTAGAGAACTTATCGCCGTGTTTCTCTGCGAATTCGGCCAAGCCTTTGGCTTTTGCAACGTTGTCCGCCAAGCTTTGGTTGTGCGGTTCCAAGATATCGTAGAAATATTTATCGCCAACCCGGCGAACAATCATCATATCGGGATAAAGAGGCGAATATTGCTTGTTAAAGAAATATGGAATTTCAATTGCCCAATCTTTTCGATCGAGGTTTCGAAGCCAGCATCTAAAATCTGGCCGCCCCATTTCCTCTTTGATAACGTCTTCCTCCCAGCTATCCAAAGTGGTGCGGAAACTGCCATCGATTCCTATGAACATATGCTTTAAAAACGCTTTTGAATCCGAAGCAACGGGGTAATCAATGTTTTTCGGAAGGACCCAGTCAATCGGCGAGGGGGTTGCTGACGAAAGAATGATTCGGTCGTAGAATTGAATCCTCTCTTCAGATAATTCGTTGATTTTCTTCCTATGTCTCACAAGCAAAATATTAAAAGATGAAGTCGAATAATCATCGATGTCTTTAAGGGTGGCCGGATCCTTCGAAGCCAGGATAAACTCTGCTTTGACTAGCGTGGAATTACGGCTCTTGTTCTTCATCCAATATTCCATTTCTAAGCCATCGCCCACTCGCTTTCCGGCGTTATGGAAGATGGAGTCAATATCGCTGGGTGCGATATCAACGGTCTTACTATCCGAACCGACCGAAATTGATTGCGAACCCAGCAAGAACGAAAGAGCATCGGTTTTCACGCCCGTAATTTTGCTTATTTCGTTTTCGTAATTAGTTTTGCTCTTCTTTGATTCGTCTAATCTCTTTGTGATAATGGCAAGGATGTCTTTCACGACGATCTTCGACACATCGGTGTCAATTCCGTCCTGAACCAATGCACGAGCGAGAGCCAATAAACGATGGGTGTTTGTATCGGGATGCGATTTTTCAATCCGGTAAGTCACCATTTCATCCATATGATCAAAGGCGTCGAGGAACTCTTTGTTCCGCACTGTAAGCAAGATCTCGTTTCCTGAAACAATCTTGCTCGGACTAGCGATGTCCTCGTCATTTTTCAAAGAATTAATGACCGATTCTGCCGTTTTTTGATCAAAGAATGGCAGATAAAGACTAACGCTGTTCAAAAGCTGATTGGATTCAACACGATGGGCCAAAGGCGTTCTCTCAAGCCGTCCCATAACCTGTGCGATGTAGGTATAGTCTTTTGCTGTCCGAAAAGACGCCATCACTTCTGCTCTCGGGCAATCCCAGCCGGTAGAAAGGTTCATCTTGAAGAAGACGAACGAGATATCTTGGTCGTCCTGAATCGACGAGGGATCGACATAACGGATTAAATAATCACCAATTGTTACATCCGAATGGGCCATAAAAGTTTGAATCGCTTCGCCGTCTTTTAGCGGCCGGCCCAAGAAATTAACGATCGCATTTAGACACTCCCCGATATCGGTTTGCGAGATGATGGATCCTTTCCCATCCTCAACCTGGATTAGAAGAATCGGCTTTACCGGATTAGCATGAGAATTAGAGGAGCTCTTCTTTTTCGATTCTTCCGAGCAATAAGAGATCCACTGTTCCGACATTTCCTTCCAGCGGCCTAAAGCCGCCTTCAGCATCGTTTGGTCAGCTCCGAAAGTGAGATCGGGATAATAAACAATGATTTCATCCTTAATTAACCCAGAGCCAACAACATCTGAGGGCTTCACCGGAACTTTATACACAGTGGACGCGCAATGTTCTAAAAATTTATTAAAACGTTGCGGAGTGGCGGAAAGACCGATAATTAGCGGAAGACTAGATAGCCCATCTTCGGGGCTACCAACAAATAATTTTTGAATGATGCTTTGGGCCGTGTTTGCTTCAGAAGTGCTCATCATCCCTTTGTGAGCTTCGTCGACCACGACTATAAAATGTCCTTTTAAATCAGCCGCGGTATTATTCAGTGTTTCCCAAATTGAATACGCGCGCTTGTCGGTTTTTGTTGTAAGTAAACGATCATTCGCAATCTTTTGCGTGTTGAGGAAATAGATGTTTCCTGGATCCAATTCTTCTTTATCGAAAGATGCGTCAAGAGTAATGAGTTGATTCAAACGGATTTTGTCTGATTGAACCTCCATTTTTTTCTTCGATTGCTCATTCAGGTCGGGCATATCCGACATCCAAAGAATAACCGCTTGGTCATCTGCGACACTCTCATCGCTTCCGTAAAAGATATCCTCGATTAGAGAAGTCATTATCGTTGTTTTTCCGGATGCCGTGGGCGCGGAGAAAACGATGACTTGGGAATCTCCAGTTATGCAAGCTTGCTGAGCAATGGCTATCTTTTTTAAAAGATTTCTTTTGGCCTCATCTTGAAATGGAAACAATGTCAACTTCATGGCTATCTCCTCCTTGAATTAAGAACGAAATTGTTGAGATAATCGCGATATAATTGCTTGACGTTTGACGAATGAATCTTTGAAGCCATTTCGGTGAATGACTGATCGGAATTAGTAACGATGTAGATGTATCCGAATGACTTGCCTTGAATTTCTTCAAGAAACTTCGAATATTTCGTTTCGTCGATTAAAATAGCGAAAGCGTTGTTTTTATCCAAAAACATACCGTTCGTTTCCGTAGGGAGCGAAGGGCATTCGCCTATGCAACCAGATTGCATCCAAAGCAAGGGAAATATGGAATTCAGTTGATCGCCAAGTTCAACTGAGTCTTTGTTTAAAAATTCAAGTTCGAAATAATCGACATTTGCTTTGAAGCCCTCAGACATCGGAATCGTTGGCGTCGAAGAAGACTGGAAAAATGCACTCGTCTTTTCAACTATTTCTTTCTTTTCTTCGGCGAATGTCTTTTTTTCCTTCGAGAACAGAATGAACTCCTCGATATCGTTTATTTCGTTGATCTCGTCACAAAAATCTTGCATTCCGTTCTTGTCAAACAAGACAGCCGTCTTTCGATCGTGGTCAATGATGTATTGAGTATCAGAATCCACGTCTCCCGAATCGAGGCCGAGCAAATTGCAGAAACAAACCATCTCAGACTTATCCAACGAAGACAAGAATGAATCGGGGTATAAATTATACTGAACGAAGACTTTGGGCTCCTTGGTCAAAGCGGGAGTTGAAAGCAAATAATTGCCCTTAAGAGGCTTCCCATCCTCGGTTTTCCCTTTGATGGAATTGACCGTCCTTGGCCAGGTTACAGATTTACAAATGCCTTCTTTTTCCCAATCTAACATTCCGGGAAAAAGGCCCTTCTGCTCCAGTTTTTTTGAATCTTCTTTGGATACTTCGTTGTTGGTCACAATAATGCATCTTCTATGTCCGCCATCCTCTTTGTTAAGTAAATTAACGGCATTTAAGGTTGTGCCACTTCCGGCAAAAAAATCTAAGATTAAAGCGTTTTTGTTGTTCTTTACGACGCAACCAATACTGTCTCTCTCAGCGAAAACAGATTTTGGAAACGGAAATGCCTTCGCTTTCCCAACGAATTCCGAAACCAAGTCTGAGCCATACGTTCCAGCATCGTGAGAAGCGCGAAACCAAACGGTTTTAATGAGCTTCGATCGAGTCGATGAATATTCGGTTTGAACAGTTCCCGTTATTGGGTCTTTTCCTGTAATTACTATTTCTCCATTTTCAATTTGCGATCTTTGCTTTTGAAAAAGATAACTTATCGCCCAAGTTTTTCTCTTTTCATCATATTTTCCAAGCGAAACATATCCTTTTGAAATAAGCTCATTTAGCGTTGAAGGTTTAACTGACCAGGTTCCTTGAGACAGGTTTGTTCTAACCGGCCATGCCGCATCATAGCCATCAATCTTTGAGCCGTATTCCGGATCAGTTCCAAGTGGAAGTTCTTCACCGGCTTTAACGACCCTGTGGTCTTTGCTGTTAATGAGGATGGGGTAATACATATGCGGACGTTCTTCTCTTTTTGCGTGATTCCCCCGGCGCAAAAGTGAGGCCCAAGTAACATGCTTATCCGTTTCATTCTCTCCCAGCATTTTATCAGGCCAATCCGAAATTTCAGCCTCAGGCATAAAAACATAAATCGCATACTCTTCAACCCTGGCGAAATGTTCTTGCGAAACTCCTTTGGGATTCACAACGATTGTGACCATTTGAATGTGAGCTTCGGGGAATATCTCCTCCAAAAGGCAGCGCAAATGGTGAATTTCATGTTCGTCAATTGTGCAAATCAAAACTCCTGTTTTTGGATTCAAAACTTTTTTTGCCAAAACGAGGCGTTTCGACATCATCGAAAGCCATTTGCTTGGTTTATAGGCATCAGAGTCATCGACAAAAGCGTTGTTGTATTTCCAGTCTGAAGCCCCCGTGTTGTAAGGTGGATCGATGTAAATGCAATCGACTTGCTGAGGATAAAGGTATTCCAAAAGTTCTAGAGCATAATAGTTGTCGGCTTGGATCAGCGTATGCCAAAGAGTTGAAGATGGATCATTTTCGACTGAATCTACGTGAGTCAAGGTCGGAAATAAAGGTTCATTGAAAACCCCGACAGAATATAAATCGTTTTTGGAGAAATGGATAATTTCTTTGGTTGATGTGTCTACGCATTCAACATCATCATTTTTTACCGAAACAACAAAAAGTGTTCGGTCGATTGGCTTTCCTTTTAAAGCGACATAATGACCAGGCTGGACCGGGACGTTATACAAAGGCGTCGAATCCGGAAGATGGTCTTCAAAAACGAGGCCATACTTCTTTTTGGAATCAGATTTTTTAATTTCTTCTAAAAGGCGATCCTTCAGAGCCTTATCTGGAATTCGATTAATTAAATCGGTGATTGTTGACATTTCGATTACCCTCCGATCGTTTCGACATTTGCCTCAATGTTCCGTTTTCCAACGGGAATAGCCAATCTCGAAAATTTTGAAGAGGCCAGTCACGTCTGCTTGCTTAAAGCCTTCGGCTTTTCTGGACCCTTTCAGTTTTTGGAAATCATCCTTACTAGTCTAAACTTTTGTAAGATTAAACGCTACACGGGATGTTCAGCTTTTTTTGAGATAAAAGAATTCTTCCATTGCGCTCTTAATTTCATCTTCCACTTCCGGAAAGAAAGATGGCCTGCCAGGAAGATGAATTATCTCCGATGCTGTCTTTGGGTCTTTTGCAACGAAAGCGACGATAAATGTGTTTTCGTTTTCGAAAACTTTTTCCTTGGCGGTCCGGTCCTTCTTGTCGAAAGTCCGGATCAACTCCTTAGCCTCGTAATAGGCATAGATTTTCTTGGCGTCCGCCATCGAAAAGACTTCCATTTCAAAGAAGCCGTCTTTGGGATCCCGAAAATGCATCATCCATTCGTGGATCGCGATCAGGCCGTAAATATAGGCTTCGTTCCGGAAATCCGATTCCAAGTAATGAAGATAATCCTTTTTTGAGAGATCTTTGGCCGCTGTAAGCCGCTTTAGCTTCTTCGAGAGATAAACGATGACATCGTAAACGTTATAGTTTTCCCGGGCTGGGTGAGGAACGTCGTTAAATTCTGAGACCTTGGGATCTTGCTTTGCTTCGTGTTTCTTCGAGAGTCGGAGAAGTCTTCGCTCCCAAGCCGAAACGGGATGGAAATGAAGGGACTGGGTATAGAGTTGCCCCGAAAGGCATTCGACATCCTTGGGATCGAGGTATTTTTTGGCTTCGCGGAGGAAGATGTTAATATTCGCCCGTTCGACGTCTAACGGAGAGACGTGATAACGATCGGCTGAGGAAGCATCGAAAAATATCCCCTGCTCAGGCTGATCTGGTAAGGCCATTTATAGGGGATCCTTTCCGACATACTTCGAAAGCACTTTGATGGATTCCTCCACCGCTTTCCGTTCATCGGGATCGGAAATCTCTTGAGGTTTCCGGCCCACGAGGTAGTCCAGCGAGACGCCGAAGAAATCGGCGAGGAAAAGCAAATCTTTCAAAGAGGGCGTCGATTCGCCGCTCTCCCATCGGGAATAGCTGACTCGGGAGACGTTGAGCTTCTTGCCCATCTCCTCTTGGGTGATTCCCTTGGATTTACGGAGCTTGATCAGGTTGGTTAATTTGTCGCTCATTGCTTTGATGATACTCCTTTGGGTACGCCAAACGATACATTTATCGGTTGAATGCCCAACTTTTGAGATGGTGGATTTTCAGGCAGTTCCACCATCGCGCTTTTTAGGTCCGAGAGCATCGGGCTTTATCAAAAACGCAAAACTGGCTCATCGGTAAACCACTTCGATTTTCAATCAAAAAGGCCTTCTTTTGGTCAAAAACGGATGGTAACATACCCTCGAAGGCGGTTATAGATGCAGCCGCGTGGCATTGGCCGAAGACCTTCTAATTTAGCCCTGACATCTGATCGGAAACGGTCCGGAGGCGGCTAGACGGGAACCCTACGATAGTCAACCAGGGCAAGCCGATACGACTATAGGACAGCTGAGTAGACGAGATGGGCACGCTCCATTGGTCTATAAAGATATCGTCTGTTGAGGAAGTGACTTTGTCTCACTCTCTTTGCAGTGGTATCTCCATCATTTGATCCAGCAATAGCGAATTAACAAGCTCCTTCCTTAACCGGGAAAGGAGCTTTTTATGCATTAAAAAGAGCAATGCTGAGACGAGAAGAGACGAGAAGACAAAAAACAAGCCTTAAAGGCTGAAAGGAATTAACGACTATGACACACTTTTTTGACCAAATGGATGAGCAAACCATCAAAACGGAGGCCACCCATAAAATTTACTTCGAAGTCCCGACGGATCTCAAAGCGCTGGGCGATGACAACTTTTACCGAAACGTGAAGCGGATGTACCGGAAACCCAACGGGCGCGTCGACTATGCGCGAATCTATAAGGATTTCCCGGACTTCCTCGTGCTGGTCCGCCTGGACTTCCCCGAGCCGATCGACGAGGCCCAAGAGCAGGCATTGCAGCAAATCTGGAAGGCGATCGAGAAATACGCTGGTTTCAAAACCGTGAAACCGAAGAACATTTGGCCGGAAGCGGAACCCCGGTACAAAAAACACTATGAGCAATAAAACCGATCTAGCCGAGAAAGCCCCGTCGGAAAGCGGCGAGGAAAATCTTGGCGGCCCTGAGGGCAAGCGCCCGGACCGACAAGATGACGAGGCGCCCGAAGGGGCCTCGGCTGGGGGGTGCAGTAACACCCCCCATAGGCAACTGTCTTTCAACACGTGCATCGATTACTTGAAGTTCCGCTTCAATCATTCTTATGAGAGCGAGCCGAGCTTCTTCGAAAATCTGCTCAAGATCCTGAAGGTGGATCTCACCGAGTCGGCCCAACTCCCTGGCATTAACGGCTACACCGTCAAACTGGAACTCGGACCGGGATTGTCGCTCTGGTATGGCGGAACGATCACGCACAACTCCTTCGGGCAGGCCACCACCATTCTTGAATTGAAGGGTGAGGCTTGCCGCGATTACGAAGAGCGTTGCTACTTCAAAGGCGAGACGAAAAGCGAGGAAAAAGGATGGGACGCCGTCATCCGCCAAGGCTGGCTCGATCTTCTGACTGAGGCCCGGCGCTTGAGCGGCGTTTGCACCCGGGTCGACCTTCCGACGGATGACCTCTCGGGGACCATCACGACGGACTTGATCAAGGCCAAGGTTCAGAACCGCGAATACACGACGAAAATGCGACGGCTTGAAGTCACGGACGAAACGGACATGAACCTCTTCAACGGAGCCTCGGAATCGCTTCCGGGGTATGCTTCCGTCCTCGACTCCAAGCTTCGGGGCTACAGCGCGACGTTCGGCTCCCGGGATTCGATGCAGCTCTGTATCTACGACAAAGCCGCCGAAAGAACAGTTCGAGGCTTCGTCGTGGACGTCAAAAGCTGGATTCGCTTCGAGGTTCGCTATTACCACAAGAACGCCGAAGCCGAGATCCCCTTCCTCATCACGGCGCTGGAGAATGGGACCGAGTCCGAGCATATCGTCGGCTGCCTTGCCACCGCCATCGAGTTCAAGGAACCCAACGGCTGCGACGAGAACCACCGGAGCGAGGCCAAGACCTGGGACAAATGGGAGGGCTTCCTCCAAGGCGTCCGCAAAAACGAGCCCTTCGCCCACGAAGAGCCCGTCTACGCCATCGAGACCAACGCCAAATGGCTGGTGAAGGAAGCGGCCAAGGTCATCGCCCGGCTTTCCTTGGCCACCAACATCCGGCCTGAGACGATCGCCCGGGCCCTTTGCCTCAAAGGCTGCAAGCGGATCAACAAGACGGACTTCCAGTCGATCAACCGCTACCGGCGCGAGAAGGGCAAGGAGCCGATCAAGACGGTCAATGGGCTTGTCGAGGCGCTCTTCGACGAAAACGGCGAGACCGGAGTGCCCGAAGAGCTCGAAACCCTCTTGCTCACGAAATGAGGGTTTTGCAAACTTATGATTTATTTGTTTCTCTATTTTGTATCGTTTGTTGTAACATTTAGTTATAGGAGGTAACAACCAATGAGTGTCTTTAAAACCAAAACGCACAACAGCCTCGATGCTGTCTGGTGTGTCCAAATCAACCGAAACCGAAGGAGAATCCGCCTCTATAGCGACCCGGTGACCAAGAAGCCGATCGCCAACAAGAGCGAGGCCCTTCGGATTGAGGCTTCGCTCCGGACCAAGTTCGAGGAAACGAGCGAGAAGCCGAAGCAGCAGAAAATCCTTTGCCGCGACTTGAAGGATCTTTTCCTGGCCTCGCTCGCGAAGAAGCTGAAGCCGTCATCCATCTACACGCGCCAGTCCAACTATCAAAACTACGTCGAGCCCAACTTCGGCGGCTACTACGCCCAGGACCTGACGAACGACGATCTAGACCGCTTCAACGAGAAGCTCAACAAAGCCCCTCGGGGAAGTATGTGCAACGTCATCGCGACCGTCCGGGCCTTCGTGAAGTTCCTTCGGAAATGGAACCCGTCCTTGCTCCAGGAGCGGATCTTCGAGTTCGTCAACGCGAGCCCGGAAGAACACGTCTATCACTTCTACACGTTGGAGCAGGAGAAGCGATTCCTCTCGGTCATCACCAAGCCGAGGGACAAGCTTCTTTTCACCCTCTTCTGCTACTATGGCCTTCGGATGACGGAGTGCATCGCCCTCAAACGGGGTGACATCGACTTGGAGGGCAGCACGCTTTCGGTTCGGCGCATTGTCCTCACGAAGTCGCTCTACAAAAAGCAGGTGTTCACCACCCCGAAGACCAAACGTTCGGTCCGGACCCTCGCCCTCATTCACGACGTCGCAAGCCTCATCGATCCCAAGATGGAACCCGAGACCTATCTTTTCCCGGGTGAACAGGGCGCGACCGTCATCAACGAAGGGCACGTCCGACGCTTGGCGAAACAATACGCCAAAAAAGCCGGTCTTCCCGCCATCAAGATTCACGAGTTCCGTCATAGTTGCGCCTCAAATCTGATTCGGGCAAACTTCCCGGTTCGGGTTGTGGCCCATTGGCTGGGTGACACGGAGAGCACCGTCCTCGAATACTATTCGCATATGTTCCCGGACGAGGCGAGTTCAATCGGGGTCTTCTTCGACCGCAATTCGCTCTTCAAATCTCCGAGCCCCTACCAGTCGGTTCCGCAATCGTCTATGGTGGCTAGTTCCGGTTCAAATCGCGTTTAGAAATTCTCAAAAATGGTTTACCAAGTGGTTTACCGATCTAAACAATTATGAAGAAAGCCTAGGCATTACCTAGGCTTTTATTTTTACTGGTCGGGATGGCGGGATTTGAACCCGCGATCTTCTGCTCCCAAAGCAGACGCGTTAACCAAGCTGCGCTACATCCCGAATAAACAAAAGGGTGGCTGGGCCATCCTTTGTTTCTTTTTTGGCGCGCCAGACAGGATTCGAACCCGTGACCCGCAGATTCGTAGTCTGCTACTCTATCCAGCTGAGCTACTGGCGCACTTGTGTGTTGCTGTCCGATAGAAGA
>Ga0183095_10753_pt4 | contig 12258 bp, 8 predicted proteins | sample BioMet4_FD_130346 | JGI IMG/M metagenome (GOLD analysis project Ga0183095, IMG submission 130346) | Microbial communities from bioreactor (seeded with sewage sludge) at LBNL, California, USA - Biofuel metagenome 4 (v2) (version 3) | ecosystem: Engineered > Bioreactor > Anaerobic > Unclassified ...
ATTTCAGTGTGTACTTGCCACCCGATTTCATTACCGGAGCTTCAGCGTCACATTCTCTCGTTGTACCATCGGTAAGGGTAAACAGAAAATGCAGGTGAGAGTGAGATGCATCGCCCACAGTTGGCATGAGGCGTGTAGTAGGCGTAACTAAATTTCCTTTTGTCGTAATCGCCGAGGGAAGTACAACAGCATTCTTATGTCCGCTCATTGCTACTCCATAGTTACTGTCAGCATCTTTTCGCGATGGATAAATACCGTCTGCGGCATCGGTTACGGATGTTGCTAAGGTTGCACCTTCGGGTACCCCATCTATTTCAATATTAAGTTCTGCCATAATGCGGCGAAGCGGTAACGGTGCACGTGTGTTCTTATCCTGGGTGGTTTTTACATCGGCTACACTGTAAAAAGCGTGAGTAGGTGAAGCATTAGGCTCACTTAGTTTTAACAACAGCTCATCATAAGTCGTTGCCTTATCTACACTGAATGGTGCTATCAGGTTTATAGCAGTAACCACTTTATATTCACCGGCATCTACCGCATGTATATCAAGAGCCACTTCTTGCTTGGTAGAATAATGTTTTTCAGCTACCATTTTTCCGTCGGCCTGGAAAATCCAGACGCGTGCATCAGTAATAGGAGTACCCGTATCGTCCTTATCTGCCCAACTAAGAGCTGCCGAGATGCCGTGGTCGTTATTTTCGGGTAGATTACTGTCACATGCTGTAAAGGTGATTGCCAGCAGGCACATTATTATAGTTGTATAGAGTGCTTTCTGTTTCATTTTTTATCCTCCTTTGATTCTTTTGTTTCTGTACGGCGGGCTTTGGCTGGTATTTTCTCATTAAAGTCGCTACCTTTACCAATTACACTAATGCGAGAGGCATTGATTCCTTGTTGTACTAACCAACTTTTAACTCTTTGTGCACGGCGAACAGAGAAGCGTAAATTTATGTCACTACTACCTACTGTATCACACCAACCTGTTATGGTGATTTTCATACCGGGGTTCTTTCGTAAAATAGAGAGGATTTCCTTTAACTTAGGTTGCTCCTTCACTTCTATTACCGAGCGGTTGAATTCGAAATAAATAGTGGGGAATGATGCTAATGCTTTTTCTTCTGCCTTAGTAGGGGTAATAACAACTTTCTCTGCAGGTTTTTCTTCCTGTGGTTTTTCAGGTTCTGTTATTTGTTCTTTTTGTGGAGTAGCCGGTACTTCTTCCTTTATAACAGGAATATAAGCTGGTGTTTCCGGAGATTGTTTCTTTCTTTGAACATCTTTACCAAACGACCAGGTGAGTTTTACCCCTCCTTCATAAATAAAATTATCTTTGTATAAATGCTTTGGTAGTTTATCGAAGTGTTCGCCTGTGAGGTGAGTTATACCTCCGTAAATGCCAACACTCAAATGTTTGGCAACACGATAGCCTGCCTGCACATTTCCTCCTACACCAAAGTGCCATTTCGTTTTGCCCTCTACCACCTTTGCATTCTCAGCAATAGTAATAAAATCGGCACGGGTATTAACTACCGAAATTACCGGAGAAAGTTCAAATATCCAACGGCAGTTGCCATTGGAACAAAAGATACCCGGAATATTAATATTGCCTTGCAAACCGTATTGTTGTAAACTAACTCTGCTTTTCAGGTTACTGTAATCCCAACCTTCCATATCAATAACGGGGGCATAGTAGCGAACTATGTCGTTTCCCAGCCAGTAATTGGCATTTACATCGTTTTCGCGGACTGCAAGTGTGGTTTGTCCTGCTTTTGCAAAAAGCTCTAAAGATAATACAGGGGTGAAACGATAACCACCAAAGGCACCTGCCACCCATCCAAAACGAGTTTTATCTGCCCCAAAAGAGCTGAACGTACTTACTCCAAACGGCACACCTCCCGATGCTCCTACATACCATCCATTGGCTGTATGCACCGTATTTGTGTCATCTGTTGTCTGTGCATTCACTCTGCCCTGCAAAAGAGTCAGAAGGAAACAGACAAATAATAATTTTTTTTTCATAATAAAGTTTTTACTTCAGTAATATATAATATCTGTAATTTTAAAATTCAAATTTCTTAATAGGAGAAATAACAGTGATTATTCAGAGAGATCCTCCAAAGATGCTTATGGGCTACATTAAAAAGCAACTTGAACGGACGTAAGAAAATTCTGAAACATATGCCCAATGCAATATATTACTGCGCCGCTTTTTATTTACAGCACAAACATAGAGCATCAATATAAATAAGGTGTAGCATTGACGCAAAACTTTGTATCATACTCGCAAACACCTGATTACCAAACATCAATAAAGCATAATAAAAAGTAAATAGATAATTAAATGATGGTACATCAGGAAAAATATTACTTACACAACACTAAAACCTATTGTAAAAACAGACTGATTAATGCAATAAAAAAAAGTGCCACCATGAAATTTGTTATGTTTCATGGCAGCACTGTTACTTAATAAGAATTCTATTCTCCCAAACCACTTTCATTCCAGCCAGGAGTCCAGTCGATGATGGTGCCCGAAACTCCACCTAACCCAAAGTTGATTGTTGCGTCAAGACCTACGGAAGTTTCATACGATGCAGTGTTGAAACCAGCGAGCAGTGTACTTACATTTTGCTCGTACGTAAAGGTTTTGCCATTATTGAATGTTACAATTATGTGAAGCTTCTGAGCCACTTCCGGGTTAATGCCCAACAGGTTGAACGATGTGCTGAAAGTACCGTCCAAGGCCGGTTGTGTTTCATTCGTAACATAGTATGAAGTGGCGGCAGTATTGTCGGCACGGGATGCTATGCTTTTCGTTACCACACCACCGTTTATCCGGCGGGCGTTGCTCACCCCGTTTTGTGTTACATCAATACTCTTTATCGTTGCAAGATCAATTCCCACAAGAGTACCTTTCACAATGAGCCGGCGTGTCATCAGTTTCAGAGCCATGTTTTTGGTTACACTCTTGTTATACACCACGTCAATTTCATCTTGCGCAGCCTCGAAAACTGGCATTGAAGGGAGCTTATTGTCACTTGCGGCAGGCAACGTAATGAGCCCTGCGAAATTTATCGACGAGCCTTCGGGTAATGTGGAGCCCGACGGCAATTTTGTAGCTGTAATGTTGTAAGTTCCGGCCTCTATATCGGTTGGTACAGATGGCACAGCCTCGTAAACTTTGTTGCCGGTCACTGTAAGCGTCAATGTGGTTTTAGCATTGGCCTCGGTAATGGTGCTGCCTGTAAGGTTTACTGTGAACATACCCGGATTTTGAGACAAAGTGCCGTCGGGATTGTAGATAGATATATAGTCGTCACTGCTGCACGAAGTTACAGCAGCGAGCAGCAATACGTACAGTGCTGTTTCGCCGTAACGGGCTACTCTGTTTTTATTTCTGATTTTCATATATACTTCTGTTAATGGGGTTATTACTTTTTATTGTTACCTATACTAAAATGATAAGCCACAGAAAGCTCTGCATTGGTAAGGCCAAAACGATTTGTTATCCGGTTATTTATGAGGCGATACTTATCACGCGGCACATAGTAATCATAATCTTTGTAATCTTTGTGTACATACCCTGCACCAACTCCCAAATCAACGGTCCAGTTACGAGGTAGCCAAAAGGTGTAACCCACTGTAACGCCGGCTGTATAAAACCAGCCGTCGCGCGGGTATGAATTGCGCAACTGGTCGTTGTATTTCAGGTAGCGGGTATTAATGCCCATATATGGTCCGTGAAACGAGCTTCCCGCACCATTTGTTTCCGCATTAATATCAGCGCTATGATAAGGGTTAAAGAAATAACGGCGCATTTCAAATCCGGCTCCGGACATTTGCAGGTAATCGGCACCTTTGCCTAGTAAGCCTGTATGTCCATCGATGCCTGCCTGCCAGCGACCGGCAAACTGTATATCTACACCAAGCGAAGGCGACAGGGTAGCCAACGTTAAAATATTGCTGCGCACACCCAGGTTTTGAGCCTGAATAGTGCCAAAGGTTGTTCCTGCTGCCATAAAGACGGTAAGAAGAAACATTCTTATTTTACTATTATTTTTTTTCATTCTATAACTTTTTATGCAGAGAAGAAAGAGTGAATGCCTTTCACTCCATTCTTCCCGCTGTTTTTCTATTATCTTTATTTGTTACTCTCCGTTGTAGCTCCATTTTATGAGTGGAGCCTGAGAGATGGTTGCGCCTTCTGATTCTCCCCAGATGCCGGTGGCTTTCCATGTGCGCTTAACCATTGAAAGTGAACCTGACGAAGAAAGAACTGCAGTGTTGATATCACTGAATGAAGCAGCCGGACTTGCTACCAGCAAACTATAATCGGTTGCACCCAGAGGTACGTAGCTGCATTTTGACAAACTCCCTGATCCAATAGCAGTGGTAGCTTCACTACCGCTTGCATTAGTGGCGTAGCAAGAAGCTAGATTTCCATAAGTAGTAAAGTTTTCTGAAAAATAACCAATAAGAGCACCATTGGTCTGAGCAGCCCCTTTGGTGCAAACATTGCTGGCATAGCAACCTAAAGTGTATGCGCCTTCTAATACACCCAATAATCCACCCACAGATCCTTTACCGGTTAATGTCTCAGGAATTTTTAGGGTACAGTCATTGGTATAGCAAGCTATAACATTGGAGTTTGCAGATGCTATACCTATTAATCCGCCTAAATTACAAGTTCCCTCATTTATTGACTCAATTTGGCAATTGGATACATGGCAATGAATTACAGTAGATACAGACTCTGTATAATATTTCAGATAACCTATCAGACCACCCAAAGTGCCGCCACCAGTACTTAAATTGGTATTGTCACTTATTTTGCCATTTGTTACACTACAGTTGGATATGCAGCCGTTGTAAACTTCTCCCGCAAGTGTACCGGCAACTCCTCCGTACCCCCCTTGCACTGTACAATTACTGAAATGTAAATTATAGATAATAGCTCCTCTTGTACTGGCAAACAAACCGACATTATTAGAATTAATAGAAGCAACAGTCGTCATTCCGGTTATTTTGTGCCCATTTCCGTTTAGTTTGCCGGTAAAGGCTTCTGCATAGGTTTTACCCAACGGTGTCCAGTTGCTGCCGCTTAGGTCTATATCGTTCATCAGGATGTAGTTTCCACCCAGGTTGGAGGCTATGGCTTCCAAATCGGCACGGGTATAAATGGGGGTTGGTGCGCCGGTTTCGCCGGTTTGCCAGCCGGGAGCGGTAAAGCTGGCATCGGGGGTGGCGGTGCAGCTTCCCGGGCTTAGTGTGAGGCGATAAACAAATGCTTTGCCTCCATCTGGATCTATCTCACGGCCAATGCCGTCGAAAGCTCCGCTTGCATTGGGCACGCTTACAGGTATTTTTCGCCCGTCGGTAAGAGTTACTACGAACGATTGCAGGTAGAAAGAATAATCTTGTATAAGCAGCTGTGCTTTCCACGGCGCGGTTTCCGATGGCTGTGTGCCCACTGACGTACCCGATGCCGGGAATAAATTGAGAGTGACATAGATCGGTGTTTCCGAATATGATCTATTATCTCGCAATTTGGCAGTGATGGATGCTACAGATGCTCCGCTACCCAAGGCGGACAGATCACACGCAGTTACAGCCACGCGGCTCGATTTATGCTTCATGGTAATGCTAAATACACCGTCTGCAGGGTTGGCAGTAACGGAATTGTAGCTATCGGTGGTGTTCCAGGTACCATCTGTACACACACCTTGGGCTAGCAGAATATCACTATAGGTGGTAACGCCTGTGGTGGCATCGGCTGTTTTATATGTTTGATCATTATATACCCCCGTGATTCTATCAACAGCAGTCCCCTGGGCCCATGCAGTGCTACCTGTAATTTCAGCAATGTTATCGGGATTTTGTGTAGGGTCGTTAAAATCTACAGTGTTATATTTTTGCCCTAAATAATAGAAAGTTATATAGCATGTTCCACTTGCGGGAATGGTAACATCGCTATTGAGCAGCCACGATCCATCTGCCTGCATAGTGGCGTAGCGGTAGTTCTCAATAGTTGTTGCTGCGTTCATCATGATAATATATATGTGCAGGCGGTCGCCTTCTGTCCACGAGGTTTTCTCGTCCACCGCTTCAGTGGTTTCTCCGGCGCGGGTGGCAATGGCACGGGTGGCAGCAGTGAAGCCGCCGGGCAGTGCCACGGACGATAGGCGGTGAATGGTGATGCTGCCGTCGGCATTACGGGTCATATTCCGGTTTGTGACTGTTAAATCCTCGTCGGCCGAGCAGGATGCCATGAGCAGTGCCAGCAGCACAACGCTCAGCAGTGAAGAGCAGAATGCAAGGAGTGAAAAGCCGTTCTTTCCATGTGCTCTGCGGCTGCTCTGCATGTTTTTGTTTTTAATTGTCTTCATATTCTTTTTTATTTGTATTTGTTCTTCAATTATGCATTGTTCACTTTCTTGCTTTTTTTTGCCTGGTTTGCCGACACAATCTGGTAGTGAGCCGCCACGGTGTTGGCATCGGCCATGAACTTTGTTATTACATCGGAAGCAAAGAATTGTCCGGCGGCGTTTACACGTGCCACTATGGTGCGATAGGCACTGATAACCTGCTTGCGCACTTCGTCGGTAGATTCCTTTCCGGTTTCAACGGCACGTGTGGCTGCCGTGGCCGAGCGTGCTGCGTTGGCAGCCAGAATGGCATCGTTTGCTGTTTGCAAATCGGTGAGCATGGCGGTGAAACCCAGTGTTTTTACGGCGACCATGTTGTCGTCCTTGGCCAGTTGGTCAATAAAACCGGTTATCTCTGTGGTTTCTTTCATCAACTCGTGGCGATGCATGTCTTTGTAAGCAGAAAACACGGGTGCCAGTTTTTTGGCCGGTGCGTAGAACTTGCTGGTTGCAGGCAGTTTTGCCAGATAATGGTGTGCATAGTAAAGTGCCAGCCAGAGGTTGTCGCGCATTTGGTCGGCTGCAGTTACATCAGTGGTTTCTTCGTATCCCGAGAGGCGTTTCACCAGCTTGTCCATTCTATCGACGGCTGCGCTGTAGGCAGGCAGCTCGTCCTCCAGCTTCAGTGCTGCGGAAGTGGCTTGTATTATTAGTGTTCTAACTTCCTGATTCATTTGCACGAAGGCTCCGTGTGTGAGCTTGCTTCCTGTAAATTCGGTCATTGTTGCCATAATATTATTTTTCTTTTTTTTCGTTATTAATTATTTTTTTTTCCCGTCCTCCACCCTGCGTGCAGGGCTGCCGGGGTGTGTGCCCCATGTTCCCTGCAGGTTGCGTGGCGGCCCGGGAGCGTAACCAAGGCTCCTTGCAGCGTGCGGGGAGTTTTTTTGCCATGCGGCAGGCTCCTTGCTATGTGCAAGGAAGCTTTTTGCCGTGGGGCGGGCTTCCTGCAGGCTGCAGGGGCGCTTGGTTACTCATACTTTATCTCTTTCCATGTAACTCTGCCCCATATAAGGTTAATTGGTTTTGGTGTTCCGCTTCCAATTCCGCTCTGCTTATCAGTATTAAGATATAGCGTGCAATTAACGGAGTTTGTATAATTATAAAAAGTACTTGTAGTAAGGGTTATTGCTCCCGCAGCCGTAAGCTTAAGTGTGGTAAGGGCATTACTGCTATCGAAAGCTACATCTCTGATATCCGTTGCCATAGGCAGATTTATGCTAGTAAGTTTTGTGCAGTAAGTAAAAGCAGACGATCCGATAACAGTTGCCGCAGGCAAGGATATACCGGCAAGGGCACTACAACCCTGAAAAGCAGCCCGTCCGACATCAGTTGCAACAGGCAAAGTTACACTGGTAAGGGCACTACAATCCAGAAAAGCAGCTGGTCCGATAACAATTGCCGCAGGCAAGGATATACAGGAAAGAGCAGTACAAGACTGAAAAGCAGCCTCTCCGATATCAGTTGCTATAGGCAGATTTATGCTAGTAAGTTTTGTGCAGTTAGCAAAAGCAGACGATCCGATTTCAGTTGCAACAGGCAAGGTTATACTGGCAAGGTTAGTGCTAGAATCAAAGGCATGATCTAGTAGAAGTTTTATACCATTAAGCGTAATGTTTACCGTAGATGTACGGGCATCGACCTTATTTTTTATAAACTCAATAGCCGTAGCCTTGTCGCTTGCATCAGAGAGGTCTATAATCCAACCTTGATACTTAGCAAAATCGGCAATACCGGCACCATTGTTATAAAACTCAGCGTAAGTACCTTTCCATGGCTGTCCGCCATTAATATAATCAGCCCCCTGCTGACCCTGCAGTAATGGTGCATAGATGCTGTACAGGCGGCCCGCCTCGGTGTGGAAGGTTGGTTTCACCACTCCGCTCACACCGTTGGCAGTTACTGTGGTAACAGCAGCAGTGCTGGCAGGGTTGTCTACCGGCAAGTGCAAATAGACTGTAGAAGTAAGTACACCATTGGCAGGTTGAGTAGCATCTGCAGTCTGCACAGTGGGGCAACTCACGGTGGTAGCCGTTCCGGCACCTGTAGTTACCGTTGCGCTTTGCCCAAAGGCAAGGCTTGTGAGGCGCACTAATGCCGTTTGCCGTTGCCATTTGTCGGCGGCAGGGGCAATGGCAATACCTGTTTTGGTAATGTCGTCCGGTATTACTACGGCACTTTGACCTGCAATTTGTTCCGTACCTCTATTTATAAGTGCCAGGATGGTAGTGCCGTCAATTGGGGTATCATCGGCAGCAGTGTAAGTGCGGCTATAGGCATAAACCGCCTTTACAGAATATATGCCGGCAGGCAGGCGCAGCGAGGCGGGCGTTGCCGTCCATGCCGTGCCATCGTAAGTAAGCGTTTGGGTGTTACCGCTCGCCATTTGGGAAGCCGCAATCTCTGTTGTTCCCCCGGCATCGCTGTAGCAGTGAAAGGTTACGCTTACCGCATCTCCTTTTTGCCATGCAGCGGTGTAACTTCCGCCGGCAGCAACATCCGCAGTAGTGGTGCGTGTAGCAGGCAAGCCTGTGCCACTGCCGGAAACCACCTCTGAAACGGCAGCGGCAGGCTTACCCACACCTTGCATGGTGGCAGTAACCGTCATCGGCGCACCGGTGCGTGTCATTGCCTCCTCGTCCATAGACTGCGAGCATGAAGTTCCAATGCCGGCAAGCAGCATAGCCGCTGCTGCCGGAGCCAGAAAAGAGCGAAGAGAGAGGAGAAAGATGTAACTCTCTGCTCTGCCGCTTTTATTCTTCTTTTTATTACTATTTATCATAACTATCTCTTTTTCTATTTTGAGTTATCCGGTGCTTGGTTACTCATACTGTATAGCTTTCCATGTAACTTCACCCCATGTAAGGCCATCGGCTCCTACTTGCGGTGTTACGCTTCCGCCATGCTTATCGGCGTTGAGATATAGCGTGCAGTTGGAGGGGTCGATATAACGACAATAATTATAATAAAAAGTATTATTAAGAGTTATTGCACCCGCAGCCGTAAGCTTAAGTGTGGTAATGGCATTACTGCCTTTAAAAATTTCATTTGCGAAGTTTTTTGCCATAGGCAGACTTATGCTATTAAGTAGTGTGCAGTTAGCAAAAGCACCCAATTCGATATTAGTTGCCTCAGGCAAGGATATACTGGTAAGGCTAATGCAACGCTCAAAAGCAGACGATCCGATATTAGTTGCAACTGGCAAGAATATACTGGTAAGGTTAAAGCAAGACCAAAAAGCCTCCGATTCGATATTAGTTGCCTTAGGCAAGGATATACTGGTAAGGCTAGTGCAAGCCCGAAAAGCGTTTGTTCTGATATTAGTTGCCTCAGGAAAGGATATACCGGTAAGGCTAGTACAATCCCCAAAAGCATACTGTTCGATATCAGTTGCAACAGGCAAGGATATACTGGTAAGGCTAGTGCAAGCCTGAAAAGCATACTCTCCGATATTAGTCGCCTCAGGCAAGGATATACCGGCAAGGTTAGTACAGCCATTGAAGGCACAGCTTGGTAGAAAATTTATACCGGTAAGAGTAATGTTTACCATAGATGTACGGGCATTGACCATCTTTTTTATAAATCCAACAGCCGTAGTATTGTCATTTTCAGCAGAGAGGTCTATAATCCAACCTTGATACTTATCAAATTCAGCAATACCGGCACCATTGTTATAATATTGTGCATAAGTACCTTTCCATGTTATATATTGTCCGCCATCTTCATCGCCTATTCCCTGCTGGCCCAGCAACACCGGTGCGTAGATGCTGTACAAGCGGCCAGCCTCGGTGTGGAAGGCTGGTTTCACCACTCCGCTCACACCATCTAATGTTACTGTGGTAACGATAGCCGTGTTAGCAGGGTTGTCCACCGGTTGGTGCAAATAGACTGTAGAAGTAAGTACAGCATTGGCAGGTTGAGTAGCATCTGCAGTCTGCACAGTGGGGCAACTCACGGTGGTAGCCGTTCCGGCACCTGTAGTTACCGTCGCGCTTTGCCCAAATGCAAGGCCTGTGAGGCGCACCAACGCCGTTTGCCGCTGCCATTTGTCGGCGGCAGGAGCAATGGCAATACCTGTTTTGGTAATGTCGTCCGGTATTACAACGGCACTTTGCCCTGCAATTTGTTCCGTACCCCTATTTATAAGTGCCAGGATGGTAGTGCCGTCAATTGGGGTATCATCGGCAGCAGTGTAAGTGCGGCTATAGGCATAAACCGCCTTTACAGAGTATGCGCAGGCAGGCAGGCGCAATGAGGCGGGCGTTGCCGTCCATACCGTGCCATTGTAAGTAAGCGTTTGGGTGTTGCCGTTTGCCATCTGGGAAGCTGCAATCTCAGTTGTTCCCCCGGCATCGCTGTAACAGTGAAAGGTTACGTTTACCGCGTCTCCTTTTTGCCATGCAGCGGTGTAACTTCCACCGGTAGCAACATCGCCGGTAGTAGTGCGTGTAGCAGGCAAGCCTGTGCCACTGCCGGAAACCACCTCTGAAACGGCAGCGGCAGGCTTACCCACACCTTGCATGGTGGCAGTAACCGTCATCGGCGCACCGGTGCGTGTTATTACCTCCTCGTCCATAGACTGCGAGCATGAAGTTCCAATGCCGGCAAGCAGCGCAAACGCTGCCCCCCGGGTTAGTAAAGAGCGAAGAGGAAGGAGTGAAGAGATGTGCCTCCCTACTCTGCCGCTACTTTTGCTATTCGTTTTATTATTATCTATCATGATTATTTCTTTTTCTGTTTTTTGATTACCCGGTTACCGGTTACTCGTATTTTATCTCTTTCCATTTTTCACCACCCCATGTAAGGCCATCGGTGTCTACCAGTGGTGTTCCACTACCGCTCCCGTTTTGCTTATCGGCGTTGAGATACAGCGTGCAGTTGGTGTAGTTGTAAACAAAAGTATTATTAATACTAAATATAATTTTTCCTGCAGCTGTTAGTTTTAGTGTGGTAAGGGCCTTACTATCAAAAAAAATATCACTTCCAATACTAGTTGCCGCAGGCAGACTTACACTGGTAAGGTTAGTGCAATTCCAAAAAGCAAAGTCTCCGATATTAGTTGCCGCAGGCAAACTCAGACTGGTAAGGTTAGTACAAAATTCAAAAGCACCCCATCCTATATTAGTTACCTCAGGCAAACTCACACTGGTAAGGTTAGTGCAACGCCAAAAAGTAGCATATCCGATATGGGTAGCCACAGGAAAGGATATAGCGGTAAGTTTATCACAAAACACAAAAGCATACTCTCCAATATCAGTTGCTGCAGGCAAACTCACACTAGTAAGGTTAGTGCAATACTGAAAAGTTCTCTCTCCTATATTAGTTGCCACAGGCAAACTCACACTAGTAAGTGCTGTGCAACCATCAAAAGAAAATTTCCCAGTACTTGTTACTTTAGGCAAATTAATACTTCCTAACTGCTTACAATCCTTAAATGCATTATCAGGCAGAGCTCCCAAATTATTAAGCGTAAGCGCCACAATGCCATCGCTGGTGCCGCCCGGGATTACAATATTCACCATCCGGTTTTTTATCTGAGTAATCTGAGCAGCGATTTGGTCGGTGGTCATTCCGGCAAAATCATACGTCCAGTTCAGCTTCCCGTCACCTCCCTGTATAATATCCTCGCCATTACCGTTGCCGTTGGCTGTGGTAAACGAAGCTATTTGCACGGTTTGTGTGGTTAAAGCTTCCTTGCGGTCTACTGTTACATTATAGGTGTAAAGATTACCTGCTACCGGAGTGGCAATGCCTGCAGTTGGCAGGGTGATGCGCAGCTGGCGTTCCTCTGTTGTTCCTTCGGCGGCATTGGTAAACTTCACGGTAAGAATGC
>Ga0183095_11593_pt1 | contig 12243 bp, 6 predicted proteins | sample BioMet4_FD_130346 | JGI IMG/M metagenome (GOLD analysis project Ga0183095, IMG submission 130346) | Microbial communities from bioreactor (seeded with sewage sludge) at LBNL, California, USA - Biofuel metagenome 4 (v2) (version 3) | ecosystem: Engineered > Bioreactor > Anaerobic > Unclassified ...
TCAGGTAAAACTTATTGAATTGAATAATGGCATAGCTCGCGATTCGGCTATGTTGTATCCGGTAACTGAAATTCAAAAGGATTCCGGCATGTTTTATTATCCTTCCCAGATCTTATATAAAACTAAATTTCACCTTAATAGCCAGTATAGCTATAAATTGGAAATCAAAAATAAAAAAACCGGTAAAATAATATCCGCTCAAACCAACCTTGTTTGGGATTTTGATATTGTAAAGCCATCCTGGTCGTCCAAAACTGTAAGCTTTATATCACCGGGCCTCGGCTCCTACAAGGTGGAATGGGCTTCGGCGGTGAACGCCAAAAGATATGAAGTCCTCATACGGTTTCATTACAGGGAAAAATCTGAAGGTTCTTCCGACACACTTAATAAATATGTTGACTGGAATTTAGGTTCGATAAAGTCAAATGATCTTTTGGGCGGAGTTCAGATGTATTTACCATACGAAGGAATCACTTTTTATACCAATATGGAAGCCGCTATTCAAAATAAAAATTTTGACCCTACGGCTAAACGCTTCATTGGCAAAGTGGAATTTATTTTCTATGCCGCAGGCAATGAATTGAATACCTATATTGAAGTAAATGGACCATCCAGTGGCATACTTCAGGAAAAACCCGAATACACCAATATCGAAAATGGCATAGGTATATTCTCGAGCCGCTATTACAAATCGAAGTCTTTTTCCCTTAATACGCTTTCCCTCGATACGTTACGGGCAAGAAGTTCACGGTTTCATCTTAACTTTCAATAATCTGACATTATTTTTTCTGTTTTCTCCTTTTTTCGCAATACCGAATGCTGACTGCCTTTTTTCTGTCTTTTTGTCAGCAAAACATGGGAAAAGTATTTTTGGCATAATCATTGAAAGTTACAGAATGTTGAAAAAAAATAATAAATAATAATAAAATTATATAAAATGGGAAAAATCATTGGCATTGACCTCGGAACTACCAATTCCTGTGTTGCTGTAATGGAAGGCAGCGAACCGGTTGTGATACCTAACAGCGAAGGCCATCGCACCACACCTTCTATCGTGGCTTTTACGGAAAATGGTGAGCGGAAAGTTGGCGAACCGGCAAAACGTCAAGCTATTACTAATCCAAAACGTACTGTTGCATCCATTAAACGTTTTATGGGCGAATCATTCGACCGTGTTACCAAAGAAATCAGCAGGGTTCCTTTTGAAGTTGACCGTGGCGAAAATAACACTCCTCGTGTTAAAATTGAAAACCGTTTGTATTCACCTCAGGAAATATCGGCTATGGTTCTTCAGAAAATGAAGAAAACTGCCGAAGATTTTTTGGGAACTGAAGTTAAAGAAGCGGTGATTACCGTTCCGGCTTATTTCAGCGATTCGCAGCGTCAGGCTACCAAAGAAGCCGGAGAAATTGCCGGTCTTACGGTAAAACGTATCATTAATGAACCTACGGCTGCCGCTTTAGCCTATGGATTGGATAAAAAACATAAAGATATTAAAGTTGCTGTGTATGACCTGGGTGGAGGTACTTTCGATATCTCTATTCTTGAATTAGGCGAAGGCGTTTTTGAAGTTAAATCCACCAATGGTGATACTCACCTTGGCGGTGATGACTTTGACCAACTTATCATTGATTGGCTGGCCGATGAATTTCTTAAGGACGAACATATCGACCTTCGTAAAGATGCTATGGCTTTGCAGCGTTTGAAAGAAGCTGCCGAAAAAGCAAAAATCGAACTTTCAAGCTCTGCTTCCACCGAAATCAACCTGCCATATATTATGCCCGTTGATGGAATTCCTAAGCATTTGGTTCGCACACTTTCACGTGCTAAATTTGAACAATTGATTGACAAACTGGTGCGTTCTACCATCGAACCTTGCCGTAAAGCAATGGCTGATGCTAACTTGACACAAAGCGACATTAACGAGATTATCCTTGTGGGCGGTTCCACGCGTATACCTATGGTTCAGAAAGTTGTTGAAGACTTTTTCGGCAAAGCTCCCTCCAAGGGTGTAAATCCCGATGAGGTGGTGGCTATTGGCGCTGCTATTCAGGGAGGCGTTTTAACCGGTGAAATTAAAGACGTACTGTTATTGGATGTAACTCCTCTTTCCTTAGGTATTGAAACCCTTGGCGGAGTGATGACTAAACTGATAGAATCCAACACGACCATTCCTACACGGAAGTCGGAAGTATTCTCCACCGCATCCGACAACCAGCCTTCGGTAGAAATCCATATCTTACAGGGCGAACGTCCAATGGCAAGCGGAAATAAGAGTATCGGACGTTTCCATCTCGATGGATTACCACCGGCACCTCGTGGTGTACCTCAAATTGAAGTAATTTTTGATATTGATGCTAACGGTATTCTGAATGTTACGGCCAAGGACAAAGCTACCGACAGATCGCAACATATCCGTATTGAAGCATCCTCTGGCTTATCCGACAGCGAAATTCAACGTATGAAAACCGAAGCTGAAGCCAACGCCGAAGCCGACCGTAAAATGAAGGAGGAAGTGGATAAACTGAATAATGCCGATGCTTTGATTTTCCAAACCGAAAAACAAATTAAAGAATTTGGCGATAAACTTCCTGCCGATAAAAAAGGCGCTATCGAAAAATCGTTAGCCGACCTTAAAGAGGCTCATAAAAATAAATCCATACCGGCTATTGATACTGCTATGGCAGCGCTGAACACAGCTTGGCAGGCTGCCAGCGAGGAAATGTACAAATCCTCTCAGGGTGGCGCGCCCAATCAACAGGCGCCCAATCAACCCGGTGATGCCGGAACAGGTTCTGCACAGGGAAATACCCAGGGCGGTTCTGGTAATGACGAAGTTACTGATGTTGATTTTGAGGAAGTTAAAGACGATAAAAAATAAACTAAACTCAAATGCTATTCCTAAAAGCTCTTTCATTACGTTGAAAGAGCTTTTTTTGTTTTATTAACGAAAAATTATTTTTTAATTAACAAGATATTACTATTTTTATAAAATTAATTTTGGGGTCGTGTCCCCTTTAGTATAATTTTTTTAATTATTAATATACAATATTTTACAAATCGAATTCTACAAAGCAGTTATTAACCAAATACTTTTTACTATGAAAAAATTTACAATGATTACCCTGCTGATGTTAGGGCTATTGATTTTTGGAACTCCACGGGTTTTTTCACAGGCATATACTTTTACGGCCGGGAATTTAACCTATAATGAAAACTTCGACGCCATGGGGCCTACCGGCACAACCTATTTACCCGGTTGGACTGGTGTTCGTTTTGCAGGAACAGGTGCTATTGGTCAAACGCTGACTTTGATAGTTAGCGATGGCTCTGGTTCAAATCTTTCAGGTGGTGTTTATAATGCAGGAACAACCGATGCTACCGACAGAGCAATGGGTACCTTAGGCTCGGGTTCTACCATTCCCCGTTTTGGAGCTTATTTTCTGAATAATACAGGTTCTCCCATTACCCAGATTGATTTTACGGGAGTAATGGAACAATGGCGGACAGGTAGCAATGCCGTAGTTGAAGATGTTGCCTTTAATTATAGCATTGACGCAACCGACCTGATGACCGGTACCTGGCAACCATTGACTTCTATGGATTTGATTGAAGTACAAACGGGTTCAACCACTGCTGCTGCTATTGATGGAAATTTACCTGAGAATCAAGCAGCGATTAACGGAACAATTACCGGACTCACCTGGGCTCCCGGAGCCGTACTTTGGATTAGCTGGACGGATGCTAATGATGCCGGAAGTGATGGCATTTATGCCATTGATAATTTCCATATGACGGTAACCACCGGTGGATTTACGCCCGACCCTGAACCAAGCAATTATCCTACGTCTTTTTCTGCGACTGCTTCTGGTTTTTCAATTGCCCTTAACTGGACAGATGCCACCGGAGCACAACTTCCTGCCGGTTATCTTATCAAAGCCAGCACAGCCAATAACATCACCGCTCCCGTTGACGGAACTCCGGTAGCCGACGATATTGATTTATCTGACGGCACGGGTGCAAAAAATATTCCTCAGGGAGTTGAAACTTATACCTTCAATAATTTACCTGAAAACAGTACCATTTATTTTAAAATTTATCCATACACCAACGCTGGTGCATATATTAATTATAAAACTGATGGCACGGTTCCGGCTGCCAATGCCTCTACTCCATCGATAATTCATACTCAGAATTTTGATTCTGGTTTAGTTCCCTGGACGACATATAGCGTAATAGGCGACCAGGTTTGGACTTTGGATACCCTGCATGGTGTTGGTGGTAGTAAATGTATGAAAATGACTGGTTTTGTTAACCCTAATTCTTTTGATAATGAAGACTGGCTGATTTCTGCACCCATTAATTTATCCGGTTTTATTAATACCAGTTTAAACTTTCAGACCGCAATGAATTATGGTGCCGATACAACCACCTGGTTCTCTGCGTTGATTTCTACAAATTATACCGGCAGTGGCGATCCCAACAGCGCTACCTGGACGCCATTAACGGCTACCTTGTCTCCCGGCAGTTGGACCTGGACTCCGTCGGGTATTATTGATATTTCTGCTTTGAGCGGACAAACATTCTATCTTGCTTTTAAATATACCTGTAATACAACTAATGCCCGTACCTGGGAAGTGGATAATGTAATGGTGATGGGCGTTGCTGGAAACACTGGTTATCATGTCGGAGGAACGCTAACGTATGCCAATTCCGCTCATACTCCAATGAACAATGTAACACTTGATCTTAAAAATGGGTCGGGTAATGTTGTTGGAACAACAACTACTAATTCTTCAGGTGTTTATAGCTTTACAGGGGTAGGTAATGGAAATTATACTCTCGAACCGTCAACAAACAAAGCCTGGGGTGGAGTTACAGCTACCGATGTACTTTTGTATAAAAAACATATTGCTACCATTACTCCTTTGACAGGAATTTACCTGGCATCCGGTGATGTAAACGGTGTGGGCGGGCTTTCTGCTACCGATGTGCTTTTGATTAAAAAACGCATTGCAACCATCACCAATTCATTTACAGTTGGCGACTGGCTGTTTGACAATACCTCATTTACCGTTTTAAATGCTGATGTAACACAGAATTTAAACGGTTTAACCTATGGTGATGCCAATGGCTCGTACACCCCGCCTGCTGCAAAATCATTGGAAAATTCTGCTCAGATCAATGAAAATGTAGATAATGCAGCTATTTTTACCATTGAAACGGTAAATGCTGCTTCCGGAAAAATTATTGTTCCAGTTCATGCAAGCCAGCTCCAAAATCTGGGCGCTTTACAATACTCTATCAATTATGATGCTGCCAGTTTAGAATTTGATGGCATTGATAATTGGTATAACGGAATTGAGGATGTAACCGTGGGCACTCCCGTTAAAGGTAATATTACCTTTGTTTGGGCTGCCGATAACGATGGAATAACGATAGAAGATGGGACTCTCTGCAATTTACATTTCACCGTTCTGAAATCGGAAACTTCTTCCATTTCATGGAGCAATGAACCAACTCCCGCTGAATTTAGCGATTACAATGCCAGTACTTTTGTTCCTACGTTGAAAGATGGCACTATTGAAGCTTCAACCGGACTGAAAACATCAGAAAATACGGCTGTTGGTATTTATCCTAACCCGGGAAATGGAAAAATAACGATTACGTTACCCGAAAATGGTCAAAAAGAAATCAAAGTTTATTCATTGTTAGGTTCTTTAGTCTATAGCCAACTTACCGATCAGACTTCGCTCAAACTCGATTTATCCAATTTGAATAAAGGAATCTATTCCTTACGAATTGTAAATCTGAATAACCAAAATACGACAACAAAAAAATTAATCATCAAATAATTAACTCAAATTTTTTAAAATGAAGAAAATTTTATTTTTAATTTCAAGTATTTTATTTTTAGGTCAACTATCATTTAGCCAGGGCTTAGAAAATTTTGCCAATTATCCGGAGACAGGAAGTTCCTATCATGATGGAACTTTCCTTGGTCAGGATGGCTCTACCTGGTCGTATACCCAAAGCAGAGGAGATTCTGTAATTGTCGCTCCGTCGCCAACGTTAGGCAAAAATAGAACTCCAACCTCAGAAGTAACTTCAGGATCAATTGCTGGAGGTATTGGAATTCTAAGTTTTAAATATAAACAACCCTATTCTACTACCGTTAATCTTGATGTAAAAGTAAACGGTATTGTCGTTGGTAATGTTGTTACTATTGCTGGTGAGCAAGGTGTTGTAAAAAACTCTGGAGATATCACTGTAAATGTCCCAGGTAGTTTTACATTAAGTTTCGTTCAAAATAGTGTAACTGCTGGACAGGTTACGATTGATGATGTTACCTGGACAGGATTTGGAGGAGGTACTCCCGATCCTGAACCAACCAACTATCCCAATACATTTACAGCTACCCCTCAAGGCACTTCTATTACCCTTGACTGGACGGATGCTACCGGCGAACAACTTCCTGCCGGATACCTGATTAAAGCCAGTACTGCCGACGATATTACGGCTCCTGCCGATGGTACACCGGTAGCCGATGATTTGGATTTGTCCGACGGTAACGGCGCTAAAAATGTTTCGTACGGAACGCCAACCTATACATTTTCAGGTTTACAAACCAACACCAAATATTATTTCAGTATCTATCCCTACACTAATTCAGGACAATATATTGATTATAAAGTTGATGGTACTGCTCCTTCTGCTGATACAACAACGTTGAGTATCATTAGTTCTCAGGATTTTGAAAATGGATTAGATCCTTGGATGCAATACAACGTAATAGGCGATTCAACAATTTGGGTTTTAGATTTAACTCATGGCGTTGGCGGAAGTTCTTGTATGAAAATGACCGGTTATAAAAATGGAAGTTCTTATAATAGTGAAGACTGGCTGATTTCTGCACCTATTAATCTTTCCGATTATATCAATACAAGTTTAAGTTTCCAAACGGCAATGAATTATGGCTCAGATGTAACTACATGGTTCTCTGTTTTGGTTTCTACAGATTATGCTGGAAGCGGTGATCCTAATAATTCTACCTGGACACCTTTAACAGCTACTTTGTCGCCAGGAGGCTGGGCTTGGACTTCATCCGGAGTTATTGACATTTCATCGTTAAGCGGACAAACATTTTATTTAGCTTTCAAATACATTTGCGATACCGTAAATGCACGTACATGGGAAGTGGATGATGTTGTCGTTTTTGGAAAACAGCAGAGTAATGGAATTAACGATCCGGGCTTGCAAGCCGATGCAATCAATATTTATCCTAATCCGGTAAAAGATAATTTCACTATTTCTTTACCCGAAAAAGGATTATCAACCCTGACTCTTTTGAATGCAACCGGAAAACAAATTCTTCAGCTCCAAAACCTCAGAGGATTGACAACTGTAAATACGTCTGATCTTCCTAAAGGTTTGTATTTGATTACCGTACAAAACAATACTCTTACCAATAGCATTACCAAAAAAATAGTTGTTCACTAAATTTTTGGTTTAAATTTTGTAAGAAAGCAGTTCGTAATTACGGACTGCTTTTTTTTATAATTTTGTTTTTATCATTTAATAATCTATCATGAGCAAAATCAGATGTTTATTTTTAGTTGTTGTCCTATTTCCTATACAAATGCTGTTGGCTCAGACCAACAAACCCATCCGGATTGAAATTCCGTGGAATTCATCTGCCGAACCTTTTGTGGTTGCACCGTGTGCTGAAAATGGTCTTGTTCTATTTTATGCCACCAACCAATATCCGGATAAAAATCATGCAGTATGGGTATTTAATTTGTATGATAAAAACCTGCAAAAAGTATGGACTAAAGAATATCCTGTCATTAAAAATTTTAATTACCAGCAGTCCGATTTTAAAGATGGTATTCTGAATTTGTGTTTTTTGAAAGATGGGAAAAGTGCAGATGACAATAACTTTGAAATATTGAGAATTACTTTGTATCCTCAGAATTTTGAAGAATTTTTAGGAAAAACACCTGATAAAGATGAAATATTGCAGTTTAAGGTTTTTAATAATATGGCTTTTATTGGTTTAGCTGCCGGGAAAAATGAAAATTCCTTGTTTACCTTTAATTTTCAATTAAATAAAATGGATACGATTAGTATTGATAATCAATCAGAAACTCGTATCGAAAAAATCAATTTTGATTCTGTTACCCGTCAGATAAATATTTTAGTAAAACAAACAGAAAAGCGCAAGCAAAAAACCTATTACAACACCTATAATTTATCCGGGAAGCTACAGCATACATTATTTTTAAATCCGAAGAATGAAGATGTTATTATCAATTCTGCAGAGATGTTTTCTACGAATGCTAATTCCAAGCTTATTATCGGAACTTTTTCGACTAAAAGTGTACGAAATTCATCCGTTGATCTGGAAGGAAGTGAACAATCATCAGGTTTTTTTACGTATACCGTTACCGGTTCAGCGATAGATACGGGTAATTTTATTAGATTTACAAGCCTGCAGAATTTTTATACATATAGTAATTCGGAGGATTATCTGAAAATGAAGAAAAAAGCGGAGAAAATGGCAAAATCAGGCAAGGAGTACGATTATGCTTACAATTTGTTGGTTCATGATATTGTAAATAAAAATGGCAAATACATTTTGGTTGTTGAAGCCTTTCATCCGGAATACCATACCGAGCAAAGTTTTGTGTATAACTATTATGGTCAGCCATTTAACAATACTGTAACCGTTTTTGACGGATACCGGTATTCTAATGCTATTGTTTTGGCATTCGATTCCACTGGAAATGAATCCTGGGATAATGGAATGGAATTATGGAATATTTTAGCAAAGGATATAAAGAAACGGGTAAATGTTTCTTTCGACGGGGAAGAAATAGTATTGGCATACAGTAGCGAAGGGAAAATTGCCTACAAAATTATCAAAGAAAAAGAAACGGTAGATGAAATAAGTTATTCAACCATTGACACTAATTTTAACAATGACGAACTGACCAGCGATACGGGTAATGGTCTTGAGCTTTGGTATAAAAATTACTTTATTGCTTATGGTTATCAAAGCGTTCGAAATAATTCAATGGTAGATAACAAGCGAGCCGTATTTTATATAAACAAAATAGCTTTCCAATAAAAAAGGCTTCCTCATTGAGGAAGCCTTTTTAGCAAGTAGTTAAAGAATTATTTTATTACATTCTGAAAATCAGGTGCATTAAAATATTTTATGAATTCACGATCATTTTTTGCAGTTGCCTTTAATGTTGGATTTGCTTTGAAAGCCTTAATGAGGTTTTCATACATTAAAGAAGTATTGTTAGTACGGGCAGCGGTAACAGCCATCATATAATAGGTGTTTGCATTGGCTGGAGCACATTTAAAAGTGCTGGCTGCCGATTGGTAATCCTTGGTAATTAATTGAACAAGTCCAAGATTATAATTACATTTTTTAGCAGCAATCAGCTTTTGAGCCTGAGTATAATCGCCTTTCTTTAAGCTAATAAATCCCAATTCGTAATTAACATTAGCTCCGGCTTTCTGTGCTTTATTAAAATAGGCAGCCGACTGATCGAAATTTTTATTGCGGGAAGCCAAAACTCCTAAGTTGTAGAGAATTGTAGCATTATTAGGATTGAGTGAATTTGCTTTTTCAAGATAAGCATTTGCTTCCTTGGTATTTGATTGTTTAAAATCATAATAAGCTGCATTATTATAAGCTCTCCAGTCGTTAGGATAAGTTGCAATTGCATTTTTGTACATTTTCATCTTATCCGTTGTGTCTTTTGTAAGAGTTGCGGAATAAAGTATTTCTTCCACAGTAACGGAATCTGGATTATTTAAAGAAAGTCTTTGCAACTCTTCATCCGTTTTCTGAGCTTTCTGGCAATAAACACTAATTTCGGCGCGACGTAACGGAGGAAGTATTTTTTCTTCAACTTCTTTATAAACAACCGTCATTTTCCGGATTTCTCTTTCACGGGCATTTAAGTCAGATTGAGAATTTACAATATTGGCAATGCGATTTTTATCTTTAATTGAAGATGCCTGAACCGATTTCATAAAGCCATCCCAATCTTCTCCATGGGCTGCGGTTACAAAGTTGATAGCTGTTTCCGGATGAGCTATTTTAACCCGTGATTTTTTGTCCTTAGCTAATTTCTTGAAAACATCATACATATAAGTTGTTGCCGTTTTCTTTCTGGCTTCCGACAGGTTTTGATTGTAGGAAACATCACCTTCCGGAGAAGCCCAGGCATTGATAGCTATTTCTCTTATTTTGTATCCTTTATTGATGAATGCGGTAAGTTCTTTTAATTTTTTCTCAACCAAATTTGTTTTATTCAACGGAAGTTTGAAATCCAGCTTAGACAAGTTGACTTTGAAATAAATTTTTGCATCCTTTTGGAGAATATTTGCTTTTATATAATTCTCATATTCAGGTTTTGCAATATTTTGGAAATCAATTTTTTCGTTATCAAGATTAACATAGCCAGGATCGGTTAAATTTAAATCTTCATCAAATATTGCTTTGGTTGAAGTGTAAATTACACCATCGGCCAATTTTTGTTCGGGTAATTCAATATTTTTCTTGGCCTGTTTTATTTCATTAATGCTGGCATCACACTTTACAGTTTCGTTTGAATTGATGGTGTAAATAATAGGTGTAACTACCAGGTCGGAGGTATTCATTGCCGGATTATAGGGAATTTTTTGAGTATAGGTAAAGTTTCCACCTTCCTTATAATTAATAACTTTGCATTCACCTTTCATTTTTTCGCCTTGTAAGGTAATGCCTTTCAAAGTAGTGGAGCCTCCTGGATATTTTAAAACAGGTGTAAAATTCATAACAGCTTTCTTGCTGAAATATTTTTCCGGAAATGTTCCGGAAATGGTTACTTCAATTGAATCCTGCAAGGTTTCTAATACGGTAGGAGTGGCGGTAATTTTTACTTTATCGTAATTTTTAGCCATACTCTTCAGATTTGTCGATTCTTTAAATTTATAGGTTACACCTAAAGAATTATAGCTATAAGCATCGTATTTATAATCCCCTTCGGTTGCGTCTAATTTATCAGAATTTACTACGCGGTAAGAACCTTCCAGGTTAATTCCCCATTTTTCATTAATGCTATAATCCAGTCCTAAACCTGCAGGAACAACGGCTTCGGTTGTCCGTTTTCTGGGTCCGGCGCCATCTTGTCCATTTCCGCCAACCCTCACGTCATCCGAAAGGCGATACAGCCTGGTTTCCCAATTTGCCATACCGATGCCTACAAACCCATAAACGGTGAGCTTACGTTCGGGTTTATAATGCCATATCAAGTTACTGAAATTAACGGTTCCGTTCAGGTTATATTCAAATATATCCATGTCGGAGTATCTGTTAATTGTTCTTTTTGTACCGGAAAGCTCGCCATTGAGTAATTGGCCACGAACTCCAAAAACAGGCGAAAACTGCCGGGTAAGTACTAACCCATAACCTAATTTCCACATGTTGTTGTATTTCATAACCGGATAATAATCGTATACGTTTAAGTCTCCGTAAAATAAGTTTGGCCCCACATTTAAGTTTACTGACCAATATTTTTCAAAAGAATTATCTTTTGCTTTCTCTTTTCCATTTGTGCTTTGACCATAAAACACTATTGGAATCATAACCGCAAGTGTAATGAAAGCAGCTTTTAGTAATTTTTGGTACACATTTTTCATATCGTATTTTTTAAATGTTGATTTTCTTTTTATTATAGAATTTTGTAATAAAGAATTACAAATATAAACAATATAATTAGTTTTTAGAAAAAATTTTTACAAAAATCGTAAAAAAAATTCGTTTTAAAAAATATATTTTATTAAACCGATGAGAAATACATGATCGGTGAAAATTGATACTTTCCTATAAGTTCCTTGTTATTTAATAGTTTAACGGTTGCTGTTTTAATAAATGGTCCCAAATAACAATGCCAATACTAACAGAAACATTCAAAGAATGTTTTGTCCCGTATTGAGGTATTTCAATGCAACCGTCTACCATATTCATTACCAGCTCATCCACCCCATTAATCTCATTTCCAAAAATATATGCTATTTTTTTATGATTAGGAACGAATTGAGGTAGCGGAATGCTTCCTTCTGCCTGTTCTACCGAAAAAAGCGTATAGCCCTCTGTTTTTAATAGTTGTACAGCTTCCAAAGTGCTGCTAAAATATTTCCAATTAACAGAATCGGTGGCGCCAAGAGCCGTTTTTTGTA
>Ga0183095_11595_pt1 | contig 12222 bp, 6 predicted proteins | sample BioMet4_FD_130346 | JGI IMG/M metagenome (GOLD analysis project Ga0183095, IMG submission 130346) | Microbial communities from bioreactor (seeded with sewage sludge) at LBNL, California, USA - Biofuel metagenome 4 (v2) (version 3) | ecosystem: Engineered > Bioreactor > Anaerobic > Unclassified ...
TCAGGTAAAACTTATTGAATTGAATAATGGCATAGCTCGCGATTCGGCTATGTTGTATCCGGTAACTGAAATTCAAAAGGATTCCGGCATGTTTTATTATCCTTCCCAGATCTTATATAAAACTAAAATTCACCTTAATAGCGAGTATAGCTATAAATTAGAAATCAAAAATAAAAAAACCGGTAAAATAATATCTGCTCAAACCAATCTTGTTAAGGATTTTGCTATTGCTAAACCATCCTGGTCGTCCAAGACGGTAAGTTTTATATCACCAGGGCTTGGCTCCTACAAGGTGGAATGGACTTCGGCGATAAACGCTAAAAGATATGAAGTCATTATACGATTTCATTACAGGGAAAAATCTGAAGGTTCTTCCGACACGCTTAATAAATATGTTGACTGGAATTTAGGTTCCATAAAGTCAAATGATCTTTTGGGCGGAGTTCAAATGTATTTACCATACGAAGGAACTACTTTTTATACCAATATGGAAGCCGTTATTCAAAATAAAAATTTTGATCCTACGGCTAAACGATTCATCGGCAAAGTGGAATTTATTTTCTATGCCGCAGGTAATGAACTGAATACCTATATTGAAGTAAATGGGCCATCCAGTGGTATACTTCAGGAAAAGCCCGAATATACTAATATCGAAAATGGTATAGGCATATTCTCGAGCCGCTATTGCAAATCGAAGTCTTTTTCCCTTAGTACGCTTTCCCTCGATACGTTACGGGCAAGAAGTTCACGGTTCCATCTTAACTTTCAATAATCTGACATTATTTTTTCTATTTTCCGCAATACAGAATACTGACTGCCTTTTTCTGTCTTTTTGTCAGCAAAACATGGAAAAAGTATTTTTGGCATAATCATTGAAAGTTAAAGATCAGTAAAAAAAATAATAAATAATAAAATCATATAAAATGGGAAAAATTATTGGCATTGACCTTGGAACTACCAATTCCTGTGTTGCTGTAATGGAAGGCAGCGAACCGGTTGTAATACCTAACAGCGAAGGCCATCGCACCACACCTTCTATCGTGGCTTTTACGGAAAATGGTGAACGGAAAGTTGGCGAACCGGCAAAACGTCAAGCTATTACCAATCCAAGACGTACCGTTGCATCCATTAAACGTTTTATGGGCGAATCATTCGACCGTGTTTCCAAAGAAATCAGTAGGGTTCCTTTTGAAGTTGACCGTGGCGAAAATAACACTCCTCGTGTTAAAATTGAAAATCGTTTGTATTCACCTCAGGAAATATCGGCTATGGTTCTTCAGAAAATGAAGAAAACTGCCGAAGATTTTTTGGGAACTGAAGTTAAAGAAGCGGTGATTACCGTTCCAGCTTATTTCAGCGATTCGCAGCGTCAGGCTACCAAAGAAGCCGGAGAAATTGCCGGCCTTACGGTAAAACGTATTATTAATGAACCTACGGCTGCCGCTTTAGCTTATGGATTGGATAAAAAACATAAAGATATTAAAGTTGCTGTGTATGACCTGGGTGGAGGTACTTTCGATATCTCTATTCTCGAATTAGGCGAAGGCGTTTTTGAAGTTAAATCTACCAATGGTGATACTCACCTTGGCGGCGATGATTTCGACCAACTTATTATTGATTGGCTGGCCGATGAATTTCTTAAGGACGAACATATCGACCTTCGTAAAGATGCTATGGCTTTGCAGCGTTTGAAAGAAGCTGCCGAAAAAGCAAAAATCGAACTCTCAAGCTCTGCTTCCACCGAAATCAACCTGCCATATATTATGCCTGTTGATGGAATTCCTAAGCATTTGGTTCGCACACTTTCACGTGCTAAATTTGAACAATTGATAGACAAACTGGTACGCTCTACCATCGAACCTTGTCGTAAAGCAATGGCCGATGCTAACTTGACACAAAGCGACATTAATGAAATTATCCTTGTTGGCGGTTCCACGCGTATACCTATGGTGCAGAAAGTTGTTGAAGACTTCTTTGGCAAAGCTCCTTCCAAAGGTGTAAATCCCGATGAGGTGGTGGCTATTGGCGCTGCTATTCAGGGAGGCGTTTTAACCGGTGAAATTAAAGACGTATTGTTATTAGATGTAACTCCTCTTTCCTTAGGCATTGAAACCCTTGGCGGAGTGATGACTAAGCTAATAGAATCCAACACGACCATTCCTACACGGAAGTCAGAAGTTTTCTCCACCGCATCCGACAATCAGCCTTCGGTAGAAATCCATATCTTACAGGGCGAACGTCCAATGGCAAGTGGAAATAAGAGTATCGGACGTTTCCATCTCGATGGATTACCACCGGCACCCCGTGGCGTACCTCAAATTGAAGTAATTTTTGATATTGATGCTAACGGTATTCTGAATGTTACAGCCAAGGACAAAGCTACCGACAGATCGCAACATATTCGTATCGAAGCATCGTCTGGCTTGTCCGACAGCGAAATTCAACGTATGAAATCCGAAGCTGAAGCTAATGCCGAAGCCGACCGTAAAATGAAGGAGGAAGTAGATAAACTGAATAATGCCGATGCTTTGATTTTCCAGACCGAAAAACAAATTAAAGAATTTGGCGACAAACTTCCTGCCGATAAAAAAGGCGCTATCGAAAAATCGTTAGCCGACCTCAAAGAGGCTCATAAAAATAAATCGATACCAGCCATTGATACTGCTATGACAGCATTGAATGCCGCTTGGCAGGCTGCCAGCGAGGAAATGTACAAATCCTCTCAAGGTGGGGCTCCCAATCAACAGGCTCCCAATCAGCCAGGTGGTGACGGAACGAATCCTGCACAAGAAAACACTCAGGGCGGTTCTGGTAATGATGAAGTTACCGACGTTGATTTTGAGGAAGTTAAAGACGATAAAAAATAAACTAAGCTCAAATGTTATTCTTAAAAGCTCTTTCATTAAAATTGGAAGAGCTTTTTTTATTTTATTAACGAAAAATTATTTTTTAATTAACAAGATATTACTATTTTTATAAAATTAATTTTGGGGGTGTGTCCCCTTCGTTATAAAAATTTTAGTTATTAATATACAATATTTTACAAACCGAATTCTACAAAGCAATTATTCACCTAATACTTTTTACTATGAAAAAATTTACAATGATTACCCTACTGATGTTGGGGCTATTGATTTTTGGCACTCCGCGGGTTTTTTCACAGGCATATACTTTTACGGCCGGAAATTTAACCTATAACGAAAACTTTGATGCCATGGGCCCTACGGGCACAACTTATTTAACCGGCTGGACTGGTGTTCGTTTTGCAGGAACAGGTACCATTGGCGCTACATTATCCATGGCTGTTACCGACGGATCAGCTAACTCTGGTAATGTATATAATGTTGGTACAGTTGATGCAACTGACAGGGCAATGGGTACCTTAGGTTCGGGTTCTACTATTCCTCGTTTTGGAGCTTATTTTCTGAATAATACAGGTTCTCCCATTACCCAGATTGATTTTACGGGAGTAATGGAACAATGGCGGACAGGTAGCAATGCAGTAGTTGAAGATGTTGCCTTTAATTATAGCATTGATGCAACCGACCTGATGACCGGTACCTGGCAACCATTGACTTCTATGGATTTGGTTGAAGTACAAACAGGTTCAACTACTGCTGCTGCTATTGATGGAAATTTACCTGAAAATCAGGCAGCGATTAGCGGAACAATTACCGGACTCACCTGGGCTCCCGGAGCTGTACTTTGGATTAGTTGGACGGATGCTAATGATAGTGGAAGTGATGGTATTTATGCCATTGACAATTTCCATATGACGGTAACCACCGGTGGATTTACTCCCGATCCCGAACCCAGCAATTATCCTACGTCCTTTTCTGCAACGGCTTCCGGTTTTTCAATTGCCCTTAACTGGACGGATGCCACCGGAGCACAACTGCCTGCTGGCTATCTTATCAAAGCCAGCACAGCCAATAATATTACCGCTCCTGTTGACGGAACTCCGGTAACCGACGATATTGATTTATCTGATGGCACGGGTGCAAAAAATATTTCTCAGGGAGTTGAAACTTACACTTTTAATAATTTACCTGAAAACAGTACCATCTATTTTAAAATTTATCCATACTCCAATGCTGGTGCATATATTAACTATAAAACCGATGGCACGGCTCCGGCTGCCAATGCCTCTACTCCATCGGTAATTCATACCCAGAATTTTGACGCTGGTTTAGCTCCCTGGACAACATATAGCGTAATAGGCGATCAGGTTTGGACTTTGGATACCCTGCATGGCGTTGGTGGCAGTAAATGTATGAAAATGAGCGGATATTTAAGCGGAGCTAGTTTTGATAATGAAGACTGGCTGATTTCTGCACCCATTAATCTTTCCGGGTTCATTAATACCAATTTAAACTTTCAGACTGCGATGAATTATGGTGCCGATACAACCACCTGGCTCTCTGCGTTGGTTTCTACAAATTATACCGGCAGTGGCGATCCTAACAGCGCTACCTGGACGCCATTAACGGCTACCTTATCTCCCGGCAGTTGGACATGGACTTCGTCGGGTATCATTGATATTTCCGCTTTGAGTGGACAAACTTTTTACCTTGGATTTAAATATACCTGTAATACTACCAATGCCCGTACCTGGGAAGTGGATAATGTAATGGTGATGGGTGTCGCTGGAAATACGGGTTATAATGTCGGCGGAACGCTAACGTATGCCAATTCTGCCCATACCCCAATGAATAATGTAACACTTAATCTTAAAAATGAATCGGGTAATGTTGTTGGAACAACAACTACTAATTCTTCGGGTGTTTATAGCTTTACAGGGGTAGGTAATGGAAATTATACTCTCGAACCGTCAACAAACAAAGCCTGGGGTGGAGTTACAGCTACCGATGTGCTTTTGTATAAAAAACATATTGCTACCATTACCCCATTGACAGGAATTTATCTGGCATCCGGTGATGTAAACGGTGTGGGTGGGCTTTCTGCTACCGATGTACTTTTGATCAAAAAACGCATTGCAACCATCACCAATTCATTTACCGTTGGCGACTGGCTGTTTAACAATACCCCATTTACGGTTTTAAATGCTGATGTAACACAGAATTTCAATGGTTTAACCTATGGTGATGCCAATGGTTCATACACTCCGCCTGCTGCAAAATCAATGGAAAATTCGGCTCAGATTAATGAAAATGTAGATAATGCTGCCATTTTTGCCATTGAAACGGTAAATACTGCTTCCGGAAAAATTATTGTTCCTGTTCATGTAAGCCAGCTCCAAAATTTAGGTGCTTTACAATACTCTATCAATTATGATCCTGCCAGCTTACAATTTGATGGTATCGATAATTGGTATAACGGAATTGAGGATGTAACCATAGGCACTCCTGTTAAAGGCAATATTACCTTTGTTTGGGCTGCCGATAACGATGGAATAACGATAGAAGATGGAACTCTCTGCAATTTACATTTCACCGTTCTGAAATCGGAAACTTCTTCCATTTCATGGAGCAATGAACCAACTCCCGCTGAATTTAGCGATTACAATGCCAGTACTTTTGTTCCTACATTGAAAGATGGTACTATTGAAGCTTCAACCGGATTGAAATCCTCAGAAAACACGACTGTTGGTATTTATCCTAACCCGGGAAATGGAAGAATAACGATTACATTGCCCGAAAGCGGTCAAAAAGAAATCAAAGTTTATTCATTGTTGGGCTCTTTAGTCTATAGCCAACTTACCGATCAAACTTCGCTCAAGCTCGATTTATCCAATTTAAATAAAGGAATCTATTCCTTACGGATTGTAAATCGCGACAACCAAAATACGATAACAAAAAAATTAATCATCAAATAACTAACTCAAATTTTTTAAAATGAAGAAAATTTTATTTTTAATTTCATGTATTTTATTTTTAGGTCAACTATCATTTAGCCAAGGCTTAGAAAATTTTGCCAATTATCCGGAGACAGGGAATGCCTATCATGATGGAACTTTCCTTGGTCAGGATGGCTCTACCTGGTCGTATACCCAAAGCAGAGGAGATTCTGTAATTGCCGCTCCGTCGCCAACGTTAGGCAAAAATAGAACTCCAACCTCAGAAATAACTTCAGGATCAATTGCTGGAGGTATTGGGACTCTAAGTTTTAAATATAAACAACCTTTTTCCACTACCGTTAATCTTGATATAAAAGTAAATGGCATTGTTGTTGGTAATGTTGTTACTATTGCTGGCGAACAAGGTGTTGTAAAAAATTCTGGAGACATCACAATAAATGTCCCAGGTAGTTTTACATTAAGTTTTGTTCAAAATAGTGTAACTGCCGGACAGGTTACTATTGATGATGTTACCTGGACTGGATTTGGAGGAGGTACTCCCGACCCTGAACCAACCAATTATCCCAATACATTTACAGCTACTCCTCAAAGCACTTCGATTACCCTTAAGTGGGCGGATGCTACCGGCGAACAACTTCCTGCCGGATACCTGATTAAAGCTAGTACTGCCGACGATATTACGGCTCCTGCCGATGGTACACCGGTAGCCGACGATTTGGATTTGTCCGATGGTAGTGGTGCTAAAAATGTTTCGTATGGAACGCCAACCTATACATTTTCAGGTTTACAAACTAACACCAAATATTATTTCACCATCTTCCCCTATACCAATTCTGGTTCGGATATTAATTATAAAGTTGATGGTACTGCTCCTTCTACTGATACAACAACATTGAGTATCATTAGTTCTCAGGATTTTGGAAATGGATTGGATACCTGGATAGCTTATAGCGTAGCAGGCGATCAGGTTTGGACTTTGGATAGCCTGCATGGCGTTGGTGGCAGTAAATGCATGAAAATGACCGGATATTTAGGCGGAGCTAGTTTTGATAATGAAGATTGGCTGATTTCTTCACCTATTAATCTTTCCAATTTTATCAATACGAGTTTAAGCTTCCAAACGGCAATGAATTATGGTGCAGATACAACAACATGGTTCTCTGCATTGGTTTCTACCGATTATACTGGAAGCGGTGATCCTAATAATTCAACCTGGACACCTTTAACAGCTATTTTGTCGCCAGGAGGCTGGGCTTGGACTTCTTCGGGAGCCATTGACATTTCATCGTTAAGCGGGCATACATTTTATTTAGCTTTCAAATACGTTTGCAATACCGTAAATGCACGTACCTGGGAAGTAGATGATGTTGTCGTTTTTGGAAAACAGCAGAACAGTGGAATTAACGATCCGGGCTTGCAAGCCGATGCAATCAATATTTATCCCAATCCGGTGAAAGATAATTTTACCATCTCTTTGCCCGAAAAAGGATTATCAACCCTGACCCTTTTGAATGCAACCGGGAAACAAATTCTTCAGCTCCAAAACCTCAGAGGATTGACAACTGTGAATACGTCTGATCTTCCTAAAGGTTTGTATTTAATTACAGTACAAAACAATACGTTTACCAATAGCATTACCAAAAAAATAGTTGTTCACTAAATTTTGGATTTAAATTTTGTAAAAAAGCAGTTCGTAATTACGGACTGCTTTTTTTTATAATTTTGTTTTCACCATTTATTAATCTATCATGAGCAAAATCAGATATTTATTTTTAGTTGTTGTTCTATTTCCTATACAAATGCTGCTGGCTCAGTCGAACAAACCCCTCCGGGTTGAAATCCCGTGGAATTCATCTGCCGAACCTTTTGTGGTTGTACCATGTGCCGAAAACGGTCTTGTTCTATTTTATGCCACCAATCAATATCCGGATAAAAATCATGCCGTATGGGTCTTTAATTTGTATGATAAAAATCTGCAAAAAGTATGGACTAAAGAATACCCTGTCGTTAAAAATTTTAATTATCAGCAGTCCGATTTTAAAGATGGTATTCTGAATTTGTGTTTTTTGAAAGATGGGAAAAGTGCAAATGACAATAACTTTGAAATACTGAGAATTACCTTGTATCCTCAGAATTTTGAGGAATTTTTAGGAAAAACACCTGATAAAGATGAAATATTGCAGTTTAAGGTTTTTAATAATATGGCTTTTATTGGTTTAGCTGCCGGAAAAAACGAAAATTCCTTGTTTACCTTTAATTTTCAGTTAAATAAAATGGATACGATTAGTCTTGATAATCAATCAGAAACTCGTATCGAAAAAATCAATTTTGATTCAGTTACCCGTCAGATAAATATTTTAGTGAAACAAACAGAAAAGCGCAAACAAAAAACCTATTACAACACCTATAATTTATCAGGGAAGTTACAGCATACATTATTATTAAATCCGAAAAATGAAGATGTTATTATCAATTCTGCAGAAATGTTTTCTGCGAACGCTAATTCTAAATTGATTATAGGAACATTTTTAACCAAAAGTGTACGAAATTCATCTGTTGATCTGGAAGGAAGCGAACAATCATCAGGATTTTTTACATATACCGTTACCGGTTCAACGATAGATACGGGTAATTTTATTAAATTCACAAGCTTACAAAATTTTTATACGTATAGTAATTCGGAGGATTATCTGAAAATGAAGAAGAAAGCAGAGAAGATGGCAAAATCCGGCAAGGAGTACGATTATGCTTACAATTTGTTGGTTCATGATATTGTAAATAGAAATGGTAAATATATTTTGGTTGTTGAAGCCTTTCATCCGGAATACCATACCGAGCAAAGTTTTGTGTATAACTATTATGGTCAGCCATTTAATAATACTGTAACAGTTTTTGATGGCTACCGCTATTCTAATGCTATTGTTTTGGCATTCGATTCCACAGGAAATGAATCCTGGGATAATGGAATGGAATTATGGAATATTTTAGCAAAGGATGTAAAAAAACGGATAAATGTTTCTTTCGACGGAGATGAAATAGTATTGGCATACAGTAGCGAAGGAAAAATTGCCTACAAAATTATCAAAGAAAAAGAAACAGTGGATGAAATAAGTTATTCAACCATTGACACTAATTTTAACAATGACGAACTCACCAGCGATACGGGTAACAGTCTTGAACTTTGGTATAAAAATTACTTTATTGCCTATGGTTATCAAAGCGTTCGAAATAATTCGATGGTCGATAACAAGCGGGCCGTATTTTATATAAATAAAATAGCTTTCCAATAAAAAAGGCTTCCTCATTGAGGAAGCCTTTTTAGCAAGTAGTTAAAGAATTATTTTATTACATTCTGAAAATCAGGTGTATTAAAATATTTTATGAATTCACGATCATTTTTTGCCGTTGCCTTTAATGTTGAATTTGCTTTAAAAGCTTTAATGAGATTTTCATACATTACGGAAGTATTGTTGGTACGGGCAGCAGTAACAGCCATCATATAATAGGTGTTTGCATTGGCAGGAGCACATTTAAAAGTATTGGCTGCCGATTGATAATCTTTGGTAATTAATTGAACGAGTCCCAGATTGTAATTGCATTTTTTAGCAGCAATCAGCTTTTGAGCCTGAGTATAATCGCCTTTTTGCAAGCTGATAAATCCCAATTCGTAATTAACATTTGCTCCGGCTTTCTGTGCTTTATTAAAATAGGCAGCCGACTGATCAAAATTTTTATTGCGGGAAGCCAAAACTCCTAAGTTGTAAAGAATTGTAGCATTATTAGGATTGAGTGAATTTGCTTTTTCAAGAAAAGCATTGGCTTCCTTGGTGTTTGATTGTTTAAAATCATAATAAGCTGCGTTATTATAGGCTCTCCAGTCGTTAGGATAAGTTGCAATTGCATTTTTGTACATTTTCATTTTATCCGTTGTATCTTTTGTAAGAGTTGCGGAATAAAGTATTTCTTCCACAGTAACAGAATCTGGGCTATTTAAAGAGAGTCTCTGCATCTCTTCATCCGTTTTCTGAGCTTTCTGGCAATAAACGCTAATTTCGGCGCGACGTAATGGAGGAAGTATTTTTTCTTCAACTTCTTTATAAACAACCGTCATTTTTCGGATTTCTCTTTCACGGGCATTTAAATCGGATTGCGAATTTACAATGTTGGCAATGCGATTTTTATCTTTAATTGAAGATGCCTGAACCGATTTCATAAAGCCATCCCAATCTTCCCCATGGGCTGCAGTTACAAAGTTGATAGCTGTTTCCGGATGAGATATTTTAACCAACGATTTTTTGTCTTTAGCTAATTTTTTGAAAACATCATACATATAAGTTGTAGCTGTTTTCTTTCTTGCTTCCGACAGATTTTGGTTGTAGGAAACATCACCTTCCGGAGAAGCCCAGGCATTGATAGCTATTTCTCTTATTTTGTATCCTTTATTAATGAATGCGGTAAGTTCTTTTAATTTTTTCTCAACCAAATTTGTTTTATTCAACGGAAGTTTGAAATCCAGCTTAGACAGGTTGACCTTGAAATAAATTTTTGCATCCTTTTGGAGAATGTTTGCTTTTATATAGTTTTCATATTCAGGATTTGTAATATTTTGAAAATCAATTTTTTCATTATCAAGATTGACAAAGCCAGGATCAGTTAAATTTAAATCTCCATCAAATATTGCTTTGGTTGAGGTATAAATTACACCATCGGCTAATTTTTGCTCGGGCAATTCAATATTTTTCTTGGCCTGTTTTATTTCATTAATGCTGGCATCGCATTTTACAGTTTCGTTTGAATTGATGGTGTAAATAATAGGTGTAACTACCAGGTCGGAGGTGTTCATTGCCGGATTATAAGGAATTTTTTGGGTATAGGTAAAGTTTCCGCCTTCTTTATAATTAATAACCTTGCATTCACCTTTCATTTTTTCACCTTGTAGGGTAATGCCTTTCAAAGTAGTAGAGCCTCCCGGGTATTTTAAAACAGGTGTGAAATTCATAACAGCTTTTTTGCTGAAATATTTTTCCGGGAAAGTTCCGGAAATAGTTACTTCAATTGAATCCTGCAAAGTTTCCAATACGGTAGGAGTGGCAGTAATTTTTACTTTATCGTAATTTTTTGCCATACTCTTCAGATTTGTCGATTCTTTAAATTTATAGGTTATACCCAAAGAATTATAGCTATAGGCATCGTATTTATAATCCCCTTCGGTTGCGTCTAATTTATCAGAATTTACTACGCGGTAAGAACCTTCCAGGTTAATTCCCCATTTTTCATTAATGCTATAATCCAGCCCTAAACCTGCAGGAACAACAGCTTCGGTAGTCCGTTTTCCGGGGCCGGCACCATCTTGTCCGTTTCCGCCAACCCTCACGTCATCCGAAAGACGATACAGCCGGGTTTCCCAATTTGCCATGCCGATACCTACAAATCCATAAACGGTAAGCTTACGTTCGGGTTTATAATGCCATATCAAATTGCTGAAATTAATAGTCCCATTCAGGTTATATTCAAATATATCCATGTCGGAATATCTGTTAATTGTTCTTTTTGTACCGGAAAGCTCGCCATTGAGTAACTGGCCACGAACTCCAAAAACAGGCGAAAACTGCCGGGTAAGTACTAACCCATAACCTAATTTCCACATGTTGTTGTATTTCATAACCGGATAATAATCGTATACGTTTAAATCCCCGTAAAATAAATTTGGCCCTACATTTAAGTTTACTGACCAATATTTTTCAAAAGAATTATCTTTTGCTTTCTCTTTTCCATTTGTGCTTTGACCATAAAACACTATTGGAGTCATAACTGCAAGTGTGATGAAAGCAATTTTTAGTAATTTTTGGTACACATTTTTCATATCGGATATTTTTAAATGTTGATTTTCTTTTTATTATAGAATTCTGTAATAAAGAATTACAAATATAAACAATATAATTAGTTTTTAAGAAAAATTTTTACAAAAATCGTAAAAAAAATTCATTTTAAAAAATATATTTTAGTAAACCGTTGAGAAATACATAATGGACAAAAATTAATATTTTTCTGTAAATGCCTTATTAGCTAATAATTTAACGACTGTTGTTTTAATAAATGATCCCAAATAACAATGCCAATACTAACCGAAACATTTAAAGAATGTTTGGTTCCGTATTGAGGTATTTCAATGCAACCGTCTACCATATTCATTATCAAATCGTCTACGCCATTAACCTCATTTCCAAAAATATATGCTATTTTTTTGTGATTGGGAACAAATTGAGGTAGTGGAATACTTCCTTCTGCCTGTTCTACCGAAAAAAGCGTATAGCCCTCTGTTTTTAATAGTTGTACAGCTTCCAAAGTGCTGCTAAAATATTTCCAATTAACAGAATCGGTGGCGCCAAGAGCCGTTTTTTGTA
>Ga0183095_10668_pt5 | contig 12166 bp, 6 predicted proteins | sample BioMet4_FD_130346 | JGI IMG/M metagenome (GOLD analysis project Ga0183095, IMG submission 130346) | Microbial communities from bioreactor (seeded with sewage sludge) at LBNL, California, USA - Biofuel metagenome 4 (v2) (version 3) | ecosystem: Engineered > Bioreactor > Anaerobic > Unclassified ...
AGATATTCGTCTTTTTCAGAGTCATATAATGCAAAAGCGAATATACCGCTTAGGTCTTCGAGGAAATTAATTCCCTTTTTACGATAGAGAGCTAAAATTACTTCGCAGTCGGAACCTGTCTGGAATTGGTATTCTCCTTCAAACTCTTTGCGAATATCACGATGATTATATATTTCTCCATTTACGGCAAGTACAACCTTGCCATCTGAAGAATATAATGGCTGACCTCCGGATTGGGGGTCAACGATAGAAAGGCGTTCATGAGCCAGAATAGCTGAGCCACCGCAATAAATTCCACTCCAATCGGGACCCCGATGGCGGATTTTCTGAGCCATTTTTAAGGCTTTAGCACGTAATTTCTCGCTCTGCGTTTGTATATTGAATATTCCTACAATTCCACACATAATTTATTTGTTTATTTGTTACTTAAAAAAGCATCAATCTCTGAAGCAGCTTTTCGTCCGCCTGCCATTGCTCTTACAACAAGACTAGCTCCTGTTGCAGCATCTCCTGCAGCAAATACTTTAGCTGTTGATGCAGCGGCACGTGAATCAATTGCAATATTCTTGCGGTTGTCTACTGCAAGTCCTAATTGTTCAATAATGCCTTCCTGAGTAGGATGTACAAATCCCATTGCTAAGAATACAAGATCGGCTTCGACAATTTCTTTCTTACCAGAAGGAATCATAGCCATACGTCCGTTTTCTCCTTTTTCCCAAGATACTTCTTCTATCTCAACAGCTTTAAGCTGTCCGTTTTCTCCAATGAAACGGCATGAATTAATGTTCCAGCGGCGAGTACAACCTTCTTCGTGAGAGCTTGTTGTTTTCAAAACCTGAGGATACATTGGCCATGGAGTATCAGGATTATCATGAACAGGAGGTTTAGGCAGAATTTCAATCTGAGTAACGCTTACTGCTCCATGACGGTTTGATGTTCCGATACAGTCAGAACCAGTATCACCACCACCAATAATCAATACCTTTTTACCTTTGGCATTTATTAATTCATCTTTTTCAAAAGTATGTCCAGCTAAAATTCTGTTTTGCTGACTCAGTAATTCTAATGCAAAGTGCACACCTTTCAGGTTGCGTCCTTCGATTGGAAGGTCTCTTGGAACTTCCGCACCGATACAAACGCATACTGCATCGTTTGAATCAACCAAATCTTTAGCTGAAATGTCTTTGCCAATTTCTGTAGAAGTAACAAATTTAACGCCTTCTTGTTTAAGCAAATTAACGCGACGTTCTATAATATTTTTGTTTAGCTTGAAGTTTGGAATACCATAACGAAGTAAACCACCCACATCTTCATGTTTTTCGTAAACAGTAACTTCGTATCCTTTGCGGTTTAACTGGTTTGCAACAACCAATCCGGCAGGACCCGAACCTATTACTGCTACTTTCTTTCCATTTCTAACAGGGTGCTTTGGTATAATATAACCTTCGCGGAAAGCAACTTCTACAATTGCAGCTTCGTTTTCGCGGATAGTTACAGGCTCGTCTGTAGAAAGTTTCAATACGCAACTTTTTTCGCATAAGGCAGGACAGATGCGGCCTGTGAATTCAGGAAAGTCACAAGTGTTTTCCAAAACTTCATAAGCTTCTTTCCATTTTCCTTTGTAAAGAAGATCTTGCCATTCTGGCTGAAGGTTCCCGATAGGACATGCCCAGTGGCAGAATGGTGTACCGCAATCCATGCAACGTGATGCTTGTAATTTGCGGTCATGGCTGTTAAGTGTCTGTTCTACTTCACCGAAGTCAGAAACACGTTCGTGAAGAGGTCTGTATCCGGCCTCTTGTCTATGTATTGTTAAGAATGCTTTTGGATTTCCCATTTCTATTTGTTGATTAAGTAAGAATGATCTGAATAGTTCTCCGATTACTCTAGAGCTAATTTAATAAAGGTGTACACAATAATTTCATAGAGAGTACACTTTGTTGAAATTAGGTGTACACCTTTTTAATATTTATTCTTGATCCGTTTCTTTAGGATTCTATATATAATTAATAATCTCTCTGCACGTTTGCAATCTTTTGTTGCAGTTTCTCCATTTGTTCTTCCTGAAGTACTTTTTTGTATTCAATAGGTACAATCTGAATAAACTGATCAACATACTTTTCCCAAGAGTCGAGCATTGTTTTTGCAAGCTTACTTCCTGTGTAGAAGTAGTGATTGCGAATTAGTTCGTGCAATTCTTTACGGTAACTTGATTCTTCGATTAATGATAATTCAACCATTTCCATGTTACAGAAATAATCAAAGTTTCCGTCTTTATTCCATACATAAGCAACTCCACCACTCATACCGGCTGCAAAGTTACGTCCTGTACTTCCTAAAACAACTATACGTCCACCAGTCATGTATTCACAGCAGTGGTCTCCAACGCCTTCAACTACAGCTGTAGCTCCAGAGTTACGTACTGCAAAACGTTCACCAACTCGTCCGTTTATATATACTTCGCCGCTTGTTGCTCCGTAAAGAAGTGTATTACCGGCAATAGTATTGTTTTCTGCAACAAATGTAGAACGTAAAGGAGGAAGCAAGCTTATACGGCCACCTGAAAGACCTTTTCCTAAATAGTCGTTAGCTTCACCTTCTAGTTTGAAGTTTACTCCCTTAGTAAGGAATGCACCAAAACTTTGTCCTGCAGATCCTTTGAACTTAATATTTAAAGTATCATCAGGAAGTCCGGCTCCACCATGTTTCTTAGCAATAACTCCACTAAGCATAGTACCAACACTACGATCTGTATTTTCGATAGTGTATTCTAGAGAAACTTCTTTTTCATGTTCTATTGCTTCAGATGCCTGAGCAATGATTGTCATATCCTTCACTTCACCAATAGAATGAATTCTTTCGCCAGTGTGATGTATTGCAGCATCAGTTCCCTGTGAAGGCATATAAGTCAACTTAGAAAGATCTAATAATTCATATTTTACATTGCTGGTAATATGTTTACGTTCAATTAAGTCTGTACGTCCAACAATATCTTCCAATTTTGTGAATCCCATTTCAGCAAGATACTCGCGTACTTCTTCTGCAAGGAAAGTGAAGAAGTTAACCAGGTATTCATGACGGCCATGGAATCTCTTACGAAGTTCAGGATCCTGAGTTGCAACACCTACCGGGCAAGTGTTCAAGTGGCATTTACGCATCATAACACAGCCTAAAACAATAAGAGCTGATGTTGCAAATCCGTATTCTTCAGCACCAAGCATAGCCATAAGAACGATGTCACGTCCTGTTTTTAACTGACCGTCAACCTGTAGAACAACATGTCCGCGTAGTCCATTCAGAACTAAAGTCTGTTGAGTTTCAGACAATCCAATTTCCGGAGAAATACCTGCGTAGCGGATTGAGCTTGCAGGACTAGCTCCTGTACCACCTTCAGCACCAGAGATTACAATGTGATCGGCTTTTGCTTTAGCTACACCGGCAGCAATTGTTCCAACACCACTTTCTGCAACAAGTTTCACACTTATGCGAGCCTGTGGATTGATATTCTTCAAGTCGAAGATTAGCTGTGCCAAATCCTCAATAGAATAAATATCGTGGTGAGGTGGGGGAGAGATCAGTGAAATTCCCTTGATTGAGTGACGAGTCTTAGCAATAACTTCGTCTACTTTAAATCCTGGCAACTGACCACCTTCTCCTGGTTTTGCTCCCTGAGCTACCTTAATTTGTATTTCGTCTGCATTTACAAGATATTCAGCAGTTACACCGAAACGTCCGGAAGCAACCTGCTTGATGGCAGAGCGCATAGACATGCCGTTTTCTAAAGTCTTGAAACGGGCAGCGTCTTCTCCACCTTCTCCGGTGTTACTCTTTCCGCCAATCTTATTCATGGCAAGTGCCATTGTTTCGTGTGCTTCGCGGCTGATAGAACCAAAAGACATAGCTCCTGTAACGAATCGCTTCATGATTTCTGAAGCTGGCTCAACCTGGTCAATAGAAATAGGATTCTTTTTAAAGCTTAAGAAGTCACGAAGGAAAATCGGAGCTTCTTTGCCATCTACCAAGTGAGAGAATTCTTTGAACTTTTTGTAACTGCCCAATCGGGTAGCAAGTTGCAAAGTAGAAATTGTTTCAGGATTCCATGCGTGTTGTTCTCCACCCTTACGGAAACTGTAAATACCTTTATTTTTAAGATCTTCAAAACCTTCAGCACCAAATCCTTCAGCATGCATCTGTACAGCATCGGCTGCAATCTCATCTAGACGAATACCGCCAATAGTTGAGTTTATACCACCAAAGTATGCGTTGCTAAGTTCTTGGCTCAAACCTACAGCTTCGAATATTTTCGCTCCACGGTAACTACGGATAGTACTAATACCCATTTTAGACATAACCTTGAAGAGACCTTTGCAGATGGATTTAATATAATTCTTTTCTGCAGTTGCATAATCAAGCTGAATTTCTTGTTTTGCAATCAGGTTATCCAGAACAGCGAACGCCATATAAGGATTGATAGCACTTGCACCAAAACCTAATAATAAAGCTGCATGCATAACTTCGCGTATTTCGCCACTTTCAACGATCAATGCTGTTTGCACGCGTTTCTGAACTGATATCAAATGATGATGCACAGCACTAACTGCAAGTAATGCAGGAATAGCTGCGTGAGTTGCATCTACGTCTTTATCAGAAAGAACAATATAGTTAACGCCATCAGTAACCGACTTTTCAGCTTGCTTACAAAGGTTAGCCAATGATTCTTCCAATCCGGCTTTTCCTTTGTTTACATCAAATAATATAGGAAGTTTTACTGTGTTAAATCCTTTGTATCTGATGTTGCACAAAATATCTAATTGAGCATTGCTTAAGATAGGGTGGTTTAGTTTTACCATCTTGCAATGTTCTTCATTTGGAGTAAGTATGTTCATACCTACAGCACCGATGTATTCAGTCAATGACATTACTAGCTGCTCACGTAATGGGTCAATCGGTGGATTGGTTACCTGAGCAAATTGTTGACGGAAGTAGTTGTATAACAACTGAGGTTTTGTAGAAAGAACAGCCAGTGGGGTATCGTTACCCATAGAAGCCAAAGGTTCAGCTCCATTAGATCCCATTGGAATAATAATCTTTTCGATATCTTCCTTAGAATATCCAAATGTGTGAAGCATACGGTCGTATTTCTCAACCTTTTGAGATACTTTTCTACCGGTTTGAATCTTATCAAGGTCAATACGGTTGCTTGCCAACCAAGTGCGATAAGGTTTAGCTTCTGCTAATTGCTTTTTAATTTCGCCATCGTAGTAAACTTCACCTTTCTCAGTATCAATTAATAAAATCTTACCAGGTTGTAAACGACCTTTTTCTTTTATTTCGTTTGCTTCAAAGTTCATAACGCCAACTTCTGAAGCAACAACCATCATGTCATTTTTTGTGATCAGATAACGTGCAGGACGAAGACCATTTCTGTCAAGCATACCTCCTGCGTATCTTCCGTCAGAGAATAGCAATGCAGCTGGACCATCCCATGGTTCCATTAAAATAGAGTGATATTCATAGAAAGCTTTCAAATCTTCAGAAATAGGATTCTTCTCGTTGAAGCTTTCTGGTACTAACATTGCCATTGCGTGAGGCAAGCTTAGTCCTGACATCACTAGGAACTCAAGAACATTATCAAGTGAAGCACTATCGCTCATTCCTTTTTGAACAATAGGGCGAATGTCTTTTAAATCACCTAAAAGAGGTGAGCTAAGAACACTTTCTCTTGCTTCCATCCAACCGCGGTTACCACGAATTGTGTTAATTTCTCCATTGTGTGCCAACAAACGGAAAGGTTGAGCTAAAGACCAAGTAGGGAAAGTGTTGGTACTAAAGCGAGAGTGTACTAAAGCTAATCCACTGGTGAAATAGCTATTAGTTAAATCTGGGAAATAATGTCTCAGTTGTGAAGATGACAACATTCCCTTATATATAATGCTCTTACTAGATAAAGATACAATATAAAATTCTTTTTTTGAATCAATAGAAGATGAATTAACAATATTCTCAATTCTCTTCCTTATAATATATAGTTTTCGTTCTGCAGTTGCAGAGTCCGTAAATCCAGTGATAAATACTTGTTTTACATCTGGCTCAGAAGCAAGTGCATCCTTACCAAGTATACTAGGATTTGTAGGAACATCACGAAGATGCATTAAACGAAGTCCTTCTTTTTCAATTTCTTTAGTGACAATGTCTAAAAGTAATACTTGGTCATTTAAGTTTTTAGGAAGGAATAAAAGGCCAGTTCCATATTTGCCCTTTTCTGGTACAGGAATACCTTGTAGCAAAATGAACTCATGAGGAATCTGCAGCATAATTCCTGCTCCATCACCGGTTTTATTGTCTGCGCCTTCTGCGCCGCGGTGCTGCATGTTTTCTAATACTTTCAGAGCAGATTCTACAATTTCATGTGATTTACCACCATGGATGTTTACTAGCATACCAACTCCACATGCGTCATGCTCGTTAGCAGCGCTGTATAAACCTGCATGATCTGGTTGCTGCTGATAAGGAATTACTGTTTGTTTGTTGTTAAAAAGTTCTCGATTCTTCATTCTAATTGACTTTATTATACGATATCATTCATTTGCGTTATCAAAATGATTTGCAAAACTACGAATAAATTTCATTTTGATACATTTATTTCTATTATTATTTGTTAATAATTTAGTTTTTCTTCTGTAAAAACGTTAATCTGTAATGATATTGCATTTAAAAATTACAATCTTGTTTATTATTTAATTGTTTTGTTTCAATATGAAAGTTTAATAAAATGAGTGTTAGATTTGTGCTCTTATAAGCATAAAGTTATGAAAGAATGTTTTTTCAAATTAAAATGCTAAATATATAGATAATAATGCCTATCTTTGCACGAAATTTAAATCTTATATAGAAAATGTGTGGTATAGTAGGTTACATAGGTAAAAAAGACGCTTATCCAATTCTAATAAAAGGATTAAAACGACTGGAATATAGAGGCTATGATAGTGCAGGAGTTGCATTGATTAGTAAAGATCAACAATTAAATGTATATAAGGCAAAAGGCAAAGTTTCTGAATTAGAGGAATTTGTTGCTCAAAAAGATATTTCTGGCAATATAGGTATTGCTCACACTCGTTGGGCTACTCATGGCGAACCTTGCCAGGCAAATGCTCACCCTCATTACTCTTCCACCGAAAGTCTTGCACTTATCCATAATGGTATTATTGAAAATTACGCAGTATTAAAAGAAAAACTTCAAGCTAAAGGTTATACTTTTAGAAGTAGTACTGATACTGAGGTCTTGGTTCAGCTTATAGAATATATTAAGGTAACTCAAGATCTTGATTTACTAACTGCTGTTCAGTTGGCATTAGGTGAAGTAATTGGTGCTTATGCTATTGCTGTGTTAGAGAAAAATAATCCAAATGAGATTATTGCGGCTCGTAAAAGTAGTCCTTTGGTTGTAGGTATTGGAGAAGATGAGTTTTTTCTTGCATCTGATGCTACGCCTATTGTAGAATATACAGATAAGGTTGTGTATCTTGAAGATGAAGAAATTGCAGTAATCAAGCGCAATGAAGATCTTAAAGTAGTAGATTTGAATAATGTGGTTATGAACCCTGAAATCTCTACTGTAGCTCTGAATTTAGGTCAGCTTGAAAAAGGAGGTTATCCTCATTTTATGTTGAAGGAGATCTTTGAACAGCCAGATTGTATTCACGATTGTATGCGTGGACGTATAAATGTAGAAGGAACAAATGTTGTACTCTCTGCAGTTATTGATTATAAAGAGAAGTTACTTAAGGCAAACAGATTTATAATTGTTGCTTGTGGAACTTCATGGCATGCTGCTTTAATCGGAAAACATCTGATTGAAAGTTTCTGCCGTATTCCTGTGGAGGTTGAATACGCATCTGAGTTTCGTTATCGCGATCCTGTGATTTCAGAAGATGATGTAGTTATTGCAATTTCACAGTCTGGAGAAACAGCAGATACATTAGCAGCGGTTGAACTGGCAAGAAGTAAAGGTGCATTTATATATGGTATCTGTAATGCTATCGGGTCTTCAATTCCGAGAGCAACACACACCGGATCGTATATCCATGTTGGACCTGAAATTGGTGTAGCATCAACAAAAGCATTTACTGGACAGGTTACAGTGTTAACTATGTTGGCTCTGACTTTGGCAAAAGAGAAAAACTCAATTAGCCAGGAAGAATTTCTGAATGTGGTTCATGAATTGAATCAGATTCCGGAAAAAATGAAAAAGATATTAGAAAATAATGATAAAATAGCTCAGCTTTCTAAGATTTTCACCTATGCGCATAATTTTATATATTTAGGTCGCGGATACAGCTATCCAGTAGCTTTGGAAGGTGCTTTAAAATTAAAAGAAATCTCATATATTCATGCAGAAGGTTATCCAGCTGCCGAAATGAAACACGGGCCAATTGCATTAATTGATGCAGAAATGCCGGTTGTAGTAGTTGCCACCCAAAATGGTATGTATGAGAAACTGATTAGCAATATTCAGGAAATAAAAGCACGTAAAGGAAAAGTTATTGCTATAGTAACTGAAGGTGATGAAGTGGTTAAAAATATTGCAGATTACTGCATTGAATTGCCTGAAACAATTGAATGTCTTGATCCATTGGTTGCAACAGTTCCACTTCAGTTATTGGCTTATCACATTGCCGTATGTAAAGGTATGGATGTTGACCAGCCACGAAATCTTGCGAAATCTGTAACAGTAGAATAGAAGTATATTTTTATATGGAACCATTAAAACATGAATGTGGCGTAGCAATGATCCGCTTACTGAAGCCTTTGGAATACTATGAGCAGAAGTATGGCACATGGATGTATGGGCTGAATAAACTCTATCTTTTGATGGAGAAACAGCACAACCGTGGGCAAGAAGGAGCTGGATTAGCTTGTGTAAAATTGGAAGCAAACCCGGGAGAGGAGTATATGTTCCGTGAAAGAGCATTAGGTACCGGAGCTATAACTGAAATATTTGGTACAGTTCAATCTAATTTTAAGGATCTTACTCCTGAAAAATTACATGATGCCGATTATGCCAAACGTTGTCTTCCTTTTGCAGGAGAACTCTACATGGGTCACCTTCGCTACAGTACCACAGGAAAGAGTGGTATTTCTTATGTTCATCCGTTCCTTCGTCGAAATAACTGGAGAGCAAAGAATTTAGCTCTGTGCGGAAACTTCAATATGACGAATGTTGATGAAATCTTTCAGCGTATAACTGAAACAGGTCAACATCCACGCCGATATTCAGATACATATATAATGCTGGAACAGGTTGGTCATCGCCTGGACCGTGAAGTAGAACGCCTTTTTCAACAAGCTGAAGCTAAAGGATTGAAAGGGATGGATATAACTCATGCAATTGAAGATCAGGTTGACTTGGTGAATGTTTTAAAGACTTCAAGTGATGTGTGGGATGGGGGATATGTGATTTGTGGTATTACAGGTAGTGGCGAATCATTCTCTTTCAGAGACCCATGGGGTATTCGTCCAGCTTTTTATTATCATGATGATGAAATTGTAGTTTTAGCTTCAGAAAGACCAGTTATCCAAACAGCAATGAATGTTCCGGGTGAGGAAGTAAAAGAACTCAATCCTGGTGAAGCTATTCTTGTTGACAAAACCGGAAATATTCGTATGGCTCAGATTAATGAGCCAAAGAAATATAATGCTTGTTCTTTCGAAAGAATATATTTTTCACGCGGTAGCGATAAAGATATATATAATGAACGTAAAGCTTTGGGAAGTAATTTGGTTCAACCAATTCTTAAAGCCATAGACAATGATCTTGAACATACCGTTTTCTCTTTCATTCCTAATACAGCCGAGGTTGCTTTTTATGGAATGCTTGAAGGTTTTGATAATTATCTGAATCATTTGAAAATTAGCAAGATTGCTTCGGCAGGTCATCAGCTAAAATACGAGGAATTGGATAAAATCCTATCAATGCGTATTCGTTCAGAAAAAGTAGCTATTAAAGATATTAAGTTACGTACATTTATTGCTGAAGGTAACACCAGAAATGACCTTGCTGCCCACGTTTATGATATAACTTACGGCAGTATTGTTCCGCATGTGGATAATCTGGTAGTGATAGACGATAGTATAGTTCGGGGAACAACGTTAAAGCAGAGTATTATTGGTATTCTGGACAGACTTCATCCTAAGAAAATAGTGATTGTATCATCTTCACCTCAGGTACGTTATCCGGATTATTATGGTATTGACATGGCACGGATGAATGAATTTATTGCTTTCCGTGCAACTATAGCATTACTTAAAGAAAGGAATAAGCAACATATAATTAAAGAAGCCTATAAAAAATCCAAAGAGCAGCAGAACCTTCCGAAGGAACAGATTGTTAATTATGTCAAGGAACTCTATGCTCCGTTTACCGATGAAGAAATTGCGGCAAAGATGGTTGAGCTTCTGACGCCTGAAGGTACTAAAGCTAAAGTTGAAATTGTATATCAGCATTTGGAGGGACTCCACGCTGCATGTCCGAAGAATCCTGGTGATTGGTATTTCACGGGAGATTATCCGACCCCTGGCGGTAACAAGCTGGTTAATGAAGCTTTTATTACATATATGGAAAAAGTTTACAGTGATTAAACTTTATTTAAATTGCATTGCTCAAATTAAGAGCAATGCAATTTATTCAATATACCCTATGCAACTTTAATTTAAAAGTTGTTTGGTTTTAGTAAAGAGGCAAAATAAATTAGTAGTTTTGCTAAATGTAGAAGAACATTATATTTAAGAACAAGAGATATAACAAAAGAATGCAAAAAGAAAAGAATGTTTTATTGATTCTCGATGATGGAAGCATTTTCAAAGGAAAATCCTTCGGTTACGAGAAAGCTATTGCGGGAGAGGTAGTTTTTAATACTGCCATGATGGGATATCCCGAGAGTTTGACCGATCCATCTTATTCCGGTCAGATAATGACGCTAACTTTTCCTTTAGTAGGTAACTATGGTGTTCCTCCAAGAAGTGAGAAAGACGGACTTTCTACTTTTATGGAATCGGAAAAAATCCACGCTGAAGGTATTATCGTTTGTGACTATTCATGGGAATATAGCCACTGGAATGCTGTAGAAAGCCTTGAAAGCTGGTTGAAAAGCGAAAAAGTTGTAGGTATTTACGGTATTGATACTCGTGAATTAACAAAATTGCTTCGCGAAAAAGGTTCAATGAAGGGTAAAATTGTATTCCCTGAAGAAAACGGGGAATTGAAACCTGAAAATGATGTTCCTTTTGTAGATCCAAATCTTATTAATCAGGTTGCACGTGTTAGTTGCAAAGAGGTTATTACTTATGGAAATGGAAAAAAGAAAGTACTGTTAGTGGATTGTGGAGTAAAACACAATATCATACGCTGCTTGCTTAAGAGAGATGTTACTGTAATCAGAGTTCCATGGGATTATGACTTTAATACAATTGAATATGATGGATTATTCATTTCAAACGGACCAGGTGACCCTAATATGTGCGATGTTACAGTTCAGAACATTCGTAAAGCATTGAATGGAGATAAACCAATCTTCGGTATCTGCATGGGTAACCAATTGCTTTCAAAAGCTGGTGGAGCAAATATTTATAAATTGAAGTATGGTCACCGTAGTCATAACCAACCAGTACGCATGGTAGGTACAAACAGATGTTTTATTACCAGTCAGAATCACGGATATGCAGTAGATAATGCTACATTGACAAGTGATTGGGAACCATTCTTCATTAATATGAATGATAATACCAATGAAGGTATAAAACATAAAACGAAACCATTCTTCTCAGTGCAATTCCATCCTGAAGCAGCGAGTGGTCCAACGGACACAGAATTCTTGTTCGATAAATTTGTAGAGATGCTCTAATATTAAAAAGAATAATCAATGAAAGATAAAATAGAGAAAGTATTAATACTTGGTTCCGGTGCTTTGAAAATTGGAGAAGCCGGAGAATTTGACTATTCCGGTTCGCAGGCTTTGAAAGCTTTGCGTGAAGAGGGAATTCAAACGGTGTTGATTAATCCGAATATTGCTACTGTTCAAACATCTGAGGGGGTTGCCGATACTATTTATTTTTTGCCGGTCACTCCCTTTTTTGTAGAAAAGGTAATTCAGAAGGAAAAACCTCAGGG
>Ga0183095_10212_pt7 | contig 12159 bp, 9 predicted proteins | sample BioMet4_FD_130346 | JGI IMG/M metagenome (GOLD analysis project Ga0183095, IMG submission 130346) | Microbial communities from bioreactor (seeded with sewage sludge) at LBNL, California, USA - Biofuel metagenome 4 (v2) (version 3) | ecosystem: Engineered > Bioreactor > Anaerobic > Unclassified ...
CATAGCGATAAAGCTTTTCGCCAATTAAAAACATTAATTCAAAGCTACTGGGCGCAAGTTCACTTTCAGTATTCAGTCTAAACGGATCAGTATCTATCTCCTCCGAAGAAGCAGCATCTTTCGATGAAATTTACCACAAAATAGCGCATAAAGGCAAATGCATCAATCAGCTTTGTCTTTCCGCTGGCATTTGCTCCATATACTACAGCATTCTTTAATAAGCGCAATGACGGACTTTCAATATGAGCCACATTTTCATCTTCGCGCGTCTTCTTATCGTAATTAGTGGCAACAAAACTAAAAATAGTTTCGTCTTTAAACACCTTGTAATTACAAACCGAGAACCTGATAATCATAATTGTTTTTGTTAGTTTCTCACAAATATATAAACAATAAACAAATTAGATACCTAAAAATATTAATTATTTGTGGATTTTTCACAAAAACACCAAAACAAACTTTTAAAACAAGTTCTGTATAGATTATAAATCATTCAATTTAACATCTTATTATCAAGAAGAAGCTACTCTTATTTTATTTCCGATAAGTAGGCTCCTTAGCATCCGCAGCTTTCGACATTACATTCACTTCCGGATAAGGAATAATTTTCTCCTTGCTTCCAGTTGATTTCACTATCTCATTATGAAAGTTGAGATACATAGCCTTAGCCATTTCAGACATAACCTGCTTGTAGAACTGTTCGTTTTCAAATAGCTTACTGAAAGCATCTATGTGATCTACATAGCAGCTGCGAGCCACCTTATCAAACTCCTGCGGGAAGATGCTTTGTTCAAACATTGTTGCATCATTCTTCTTGGCTAGTTTAGACAGTTTCTTGCCCGCTTCACTTTTCATACGGTCATAGATAGTTTCCACAATCACGCGGTCGGCCTCGGTAAAGTTGCCTTTGTACATGATGTTTATTTTGTCTATGATATTTTCAAGCAAATCTTTTTTCTCTTCCGGCTTGCTTCCTTCTTTTGCATTTTCTCCTTTCAGCGTTTTTTCTTTAATTGTGGGAGCCAGACTCACCGATCCGCTGAAGTTTTCCTCAACCTTTGAGTTTATCAATGCTATTTTATTTTCCAGATTTACCTTCTCATGAGATGTTTTCGGTATAAATTTATACAGAAACTCGGCAAAGATGTAAGAGCGATACAACTCCTTGTCGAAAGTCCTCACCACCTGAGCCATATAAGCGTAGAACCGTATAAAGTTCTTTATCAGAGAGCGTACCTTAAAGCGGTTCTCCTCCGTTAAAATGTTATAGGCCTCAATTGCAGGCTTAAGGGTGCTGGCCAGTTTACCCAGATCTGTCTCTCCCTGGTTTCTTGCCGAATATATCTGATACACCTTTTCTTCATCGTCCGTGTTCCAAAGGTGGAACTGATCAATATCGTTCTTAAACGTGTACACCAGATTTACATCTGTGGCTTTATCAAGCAAAGTATCTTCGTAGAATGGTTCGAAAGACTTTTTAATCTCCTCTGCCGAATTTACAAAATCGAATACATAAGTATCATGCTTATCTATACTACTGCGGTTCAGGCGTGAAAGAGTCTGCACAGCCTTCACACCTTTCAGTTTCTTATCAACAAACATGGTATGCAATTGCGGTTCATCAAATCCCGTCTGATATTTCTCGGCAACAATCAGCACATTAAACAAGTTCGAAGAGAAATAGAGCGGTAGCCTTATCTCACTTATTTTCCTATCCTTCGTAGAGTTTAGTTGCGGTTCGGTATACTCTTCACCCTTAAATTTTACAGAGCCCGAGAATGCAACCATCGGACGTACATCCGTATAGCCTTTCTTGTGGCAGTATTCCCGCATAAGGAAGAAATAACGTACAGCATGAGCACGCGAAGGAGCAACCACCATTGCTTTTGCATTTCCATTCATTTTGTTCAGCGTAATTTCCCTGAACTTCTCTACCATGATTTCCACCTTTTGTTCCAATACAAACTGATGGTTGTCGTGATAAGCCTTTATGGCCCTTGTAGCAGGTGGTTCCTCCAGTTCCGGATTCTCCTGCACCTGTTTGGCAATCTCGTAAGAGATCTGGAAGGTAGTATAATATTTCAGTACATCTTCAATAAAGTCCTCGTCAATAGCCTGCCTCATTGAATAGTGATGAAAAGCATCGTACCCCTCTCCCTTTTTTATACCAAAGGTTTGCAGCGTTTTTGGCTTCGGTGTAGCAGTAAACGCATAGAACGAAAGATTACCGTGCTGCCCTTGCGAAAGCAAAGTTTCCACCATTTCGTCCATTTCATCCTTCAAGGCCTCTTCGGTCTTCTCTTCCAGTTCCGCCATTTCCTTCAATGCTTCATCCGTATCTGCCAAGGCAGCTTTCAGCTTTTCGGCACTTTTTCCGCTTTGCGAAGAGTGCGCTTCGTCTACAATGATGGCAAAGTTCTTTCCTGCATGATTGTTCAGCTCCTTGTAGATAATAGGGAAACGATGCAGCGTAGTTATAACAATGCGTCTGCCGTCGTTGATAGCATCCTTTAGCTTGGTTGAATTATCCTTGTCGGTAATGGTCTCTATCTGCCCTTCCATATGGTCGAAGCCCAGAATTGTCTCCTGCAATTGTTTGTTCAATACACGTCGGTCGGTAATTACAAAAACTGTCTGAAATATATCCTTTTCCAGCTCATTATGTAAAGAGGCAAGTCTGTAGGTGAGCCAGGCAATAGAGTTCGACTTCCCCGACCCTGCCGAGTGCTGAATCAGGTAATTATGTCCTGCTCCCACACTTTTTGTCTCGGCAACCAACTTCTCAACCACATCCAGCTGATGATAACGCGGGAAAATAATCCGTACGGAGGTCGATTTACTCTCCCTCTCTTTTCCGTTATTATCAATTACAATTTTAATTTTATTAGATTCCTGCAGGGATATATAGCGTTGAAGAATAGAAAGCAACATCTCACGTTGCAAAACCTTTTCCCAAAGATAAGAAGACATATACCCGTCGGGGTTGGCCGGATTACCCCCATCACCAATGTTGCCGGCACCGTTGGAGCCCTGATTGAACGGCAGGAAATAAGTCTCCATCCCCTTTAGCTGAGTAGTCATTGCCACCTCATATAAGTCGGCACAGAAACAAACCAGTATTCTATTATTGAAATGGAAGATAAACTCCTTCGGTTCACGATGATTCATAAACTGATCTTTCGCATTATCCACGCTCTGCCCCGTGAGCTGATTCTTCAGTTCTATAGCCACAACAGGGATACCATTCAATGAAAGCACCATATCAATGGTGTTGTGGTTTTGCGTGGAATAGGCAAACTGACGAGTTTCGGTCAGTATATTAGCATTATACTTCTCCACCAACTCATTATTCAGATTAGAAGCCGGAGCGAAATAACAGAAACGGATATTGATGCCCCTGTCCTTTATTCCCTTTCTTAGTACATAAATAAGGCCATAGCGAGCCACGTCTGCCTGAAACATCTTATATAGCTGACTTTCCGCTTTATCTCCATACACATTAACATACCGTTGCCACACCTTGGGCTGTGTGTTATGTATAAACTGCATCAGCACAGGCATATCAATAGCCCTTTCCTTATCGTAAGTGCTCTGATTGCCTTTTACATACCCCCCATTGTTGAGGAGGTAAGATTCTATATCTTTTTCAAACTGAGATTCTTTCGTGTTCATAGTATCCTATTTTATTATATCAGCTTTCCCTTTTCAGTAATGCGATATTGCTGTTTAGAGCTTGTGGGCTTATCGGGAATGGTCAATTCAACAAGTCCGCTTTGCAAAGCCGGTTTAATATATAATTCTCTTAAATTCTTTTCATCTTTCAGCCCCAGAACCAGTAATATTTCCTGCTTGCCCAATGGCTTTTCTTGTAGTGCGTTTATTAGCCTTTCAACTTCGGGGGTAACTACGGGGGTAACTACGGGGGTAACTTCGGGGGTGACAGTTATAATTGCCTGATAAATAGCCTCCAGCATAAATTCTATAAACGGTGCACAATCCGTTTTTTCAGAGCTTTCGTTTATAGCATCATAATAAGCATGCTGTTTTTGGTAAACCATATTCTCTACAGGCAGATGTGCAAACCGACTGTTCCACCTGCTTAGTAAAAGAGTCTGCCAAAGGCGTCCGGTTCTTCCGTTACCATCGGCAAAGGGATGAATAAATTCGAACTCGTAATGAAACACACAACTGGCAATCAATGGATGCTCGTCCGTTTGTTGCAGCCAGGCAAACAGATCCTTTATTAAATACAGCACCCTATTTGCCGGAGGAGCCACATGAATAACCTCCGTATCTGCCACAACACCAACCCCGCCCATACGGAACATACCGCTTTGATCAATCAATCCCTCAGTCAAGGTGAGGTGCGCTTCAAGTAAATCGTCCACAGAATACGGATTCCAATCCAAAAACCTATCATAAGCCCTGATAGCATTGCGCACCTCCTGAATTTCCTTAATGGGAGCCACAATATGTTTACCATCGAGAATAGCCGTTATCTGCCCGACCGAAAGGGTGTTTCCCTCTATGGCCAGAGAACCTTGAATGGTTTGTATGCGATGAGCCTTACGCAATTTCAAGTCCACTTCTTCCCTGATGGAAAGACGTGTAGCACATTCTGTTATCTTTGCTACAAGATTAACAATCTTCGTGGTAATGGTGTATGGTGGCTTGTATTCCATAATCTATATAACTTCTTTTTTCCCGGTAACGTATTCGTAAATCATTGATTTCTTATACTCTTTCAGCTCGTCTGCCTTTTGTTGCTTTATGGAGATGAGCTGGTCTATGTTGGCGCATTTCTTATCTAGGTAGTTGGCTATGGTTTGTTGTTCGGTGAGATTATCTGGAATAGGAATAATGAAATTCTTCAATTTGTCTTGACTCAGTTTTGGTTGAGCAGAACCAGTAATATAAAGAATATAATCTCCAGCCTCAAGTAAATAAGCCATATAATCATATTCATTTTTAATTATTGGCTTTAATATATGTGCATGATTATTTACCCAAAACTTACCTTCTGCTCTGTAGATTAAAGGAAGATTTCGCATTACTAGATTTGCACCATCCTCTCCAATTAATAAAACTTTATCATCAACATTGTAATCATCTATTTTATCTATAACACCAGATGCTCCATAGTAATCATACAATCCTAATTCATTTTTACGATTTTCAGCACTTATAGGCTCTCGCAAATAATCTAGTATTTCAAATTCGTTTTTTATTTTTGAGATACTCCATTTCTCAGGAATCTCCCCAATCCACTCAACACCACTGTCTTTCATCGGTACATTCTTATCCAATCCCTTACAAACCGCTTCGGTGATAACTGATTGCTTGTAGGCTTTCAGTTCTGCTATCATCTCTTCTTGCAGGGAAATTAAATTGTCTATCTCGGCGCATTTGATATCGAGGTGGTTGGCTATTTTTTGTTGTTCAGAGAGAAGAGAAGGTAAAGCAAAAGAAAAATTATAAAATTGCTCTTGATATAAGTGTATAATAGTACTACTACCTGTTAAGCTGGAATTAAACCAAGTCCAAAACTCATCAGACAATAATGTATAATAAAGATATTTATCTATATATTTTACAGCTCTTTCATTTCTAATAAGTAAAACGCCGCTATTCAAAGAGACTTCTTTTGGACAGTTTTTCGCTATTGCAACTTTACCAATCGTTCCATCTTTTGTAATCAGTAAATCATCTTCTTGAATATGAATATCAGCATCTTCATCAAATCGTTTTTTACTAATATGAACACAAGTATCCCAATTTATATATCCATTTTTAAAGTCTGTGCCTGTAATTAGATATGCTCCTTCATCTTGATATTCTGAGGATTTCAAACCTTGCCATCCAATACGTCCTTTCAGCCATGAAGCATTCTTTATTCGAACAACTTCCCACCCCTTCGGAATCTCCCCAATCCATTCAATCCCGCTATCTTTCATTTCCCTGCTCATCATCCCAGAATTTTAGTCATCAATTCACTTTCCACAGCTTCCAGCTCTTTCAGGTGAGCAAATATATCTTCGCTCTTGCGTGGAGCAACGTATTTGTAGAAATCGCGGGTAAAAGGTATTTCGTAACCTATCTTTGTCTTTTTGCTGTCTATCCAGGCATCGGGGGCAAAAGGAAGTACATTCTTTGCCATGTACTCTTTAATGTTTTCCTTGAACGGAATTGTTTCGGTATCACGCAATTTGGCATCGGGCTGTTTCTTTCCGTTTTTTAGCACAAGTTTTCCTTCTTCATCGCACAAAGGGCGTTCAACAACCACTTTGGTATATTTAAAATCGGCATTATCCTTTAGCTTGCTTTCCACCATAATTTCGGGATTCTCTTCGTCCGTAAGTATCTGATTGGTAAAATCGAGGTAAGCCTTGTTTATCAGCACACGGCATTTGTCGGTTATTTCGTTTCGCTTGCTACCCAGGGACTTTCTGCGCTTCTCGGAGCATTTGCTTGCATCAATCAGTTGCACCTTTCCCACTCGGTCGGCCGGTTTATCCTTGGTGATAATCCAGACATAAGTAGCAATACCCGTATTGTAAAACAAGTCGTTTGGCAACTGAATAATAGCCTCCAGCCAGTCGTTCTCTAACAGAAAGCCCCTGATATTGCTTTCGCCGGAGCCTGCATCGCCTTTAAACAACGGAGAACCGTTCTGAATAATAGCCATGCGTCCGCTGTCTTTTAGCTTGGCAACGCCGTTGAGTACAAACAACTGCTGACTGTCTCCAATGGCCGGTAATCCGGGTTCGAACCTTCCTGCATCGCCCATACGGTATTCTTCCTCTACTGCCGATTTTTCGTTTTTCCACTCAATACCGAAAGGAGGATTGGAAATAATGTAATCGAACTTATAGCCTTTAAACTTATCATCGCTCAACGTATTGCCGTGCTTCATACGGTCGGCACTGCCACCCTTTATCAGCATATCCGCTTTGGCAATGGCAAAAGTCTGCTCGTTCAGCTCTTGTCCGAAACAAGTGATAGAAGCATCCTCATCAATATTTTGTAACCGTTCGGAGAGGCAACCAAGCATCTGACTGGTACCCATGGCCATATCATAAATTGTAGTGGTAATACCATCTTCCTGCAGTTTTTCCTCCTCGTAGCCCACCAGCAAATCGGCCATCAGGTAAATAATATCTCGGGCAGTAAAGTGCGCTCCGGCATGCTCGTCGTAGCTTTCAGAGAACTTACGTACCAGTTCCTCGAACACGTATCCCATATCTACCGAGCTAACTTCATCGGCTCCCAAATAAGCTTTCGCTGTATTAAACTCGGCTATTACGTTGTATAGCACACCGTTGTTGTCGAGCTTCGTAATCTCCTTATCGAAATCGAATTTCTGAATAATATCGATTACATTCGGGGAAAATTGATTGAGATAGCTACGGAAATTGGAAGCGATATTTTCGGGATCCGACAGCAGACTTTCCCAGCTAAACGGACTGATGTTGTAAAATTCGTATCCGGAAGCTGCGGTTAAAAATCCTTCTTTTACGGCAAGTCCCCTTTCCTCCAACTTCTTATTGGTATCGAGCACATTTTGCTTGGTAGCGGCCAGTGTATCGTTAAATCTTTTAATTACACACATGGGCAGGATTATATTTCCATACTCATGAGGTTTGTAAGTTCCTACCAGTTTGTCGGCTATTGCCCAAATAAGGTTTGCCTTCTCCTGAACATTTATAGTGGTTCTTTTTTGCAGAATTTCTGATGTCATGTTTTTTATATTTATAAGATACAAATTTAACTAATTTAGTTAACCAACACAAGTAATGAGACCAAAATCTATAAATAATTCTGATAGGTGGTTTTATTCAATTTTACCCAAAAATCCATTCCCCACCCCCTCCCTAACCAAACCCCAATAAAAAAAATTCTTTCGCCAATGAAAAAAAATTATTGGCGAATAAATGCATTAAAATAAGAATGATTTTGCATGCAAAAAACACATAATTCCATTAAAACCACAAAATTACAACTGAGGCTTTACAATAAAACATAGAAATTATTTTTTATATTTAACTTTTCAATTTTATTAAAATACATGATATTTTATATACATATTTTTTGTAGTATAGTTTATTTATTTATCTTTGCGCTCCTCTTGAAAATTTAAGTTTCTGGAGAACTCAATTAATTTATTAACCTATAAAATCACATTAACAGGATGATTGAAAAAGACCTATCCTTCTCGCCAGATAACAATACTTGTATAAGAGTCTCGGAAATTGCGAAAGCCTATTTCCCTGATTACCAAAAAACTCAAAGCGCCATGCAGATGCTGCGCAAAAGAATCAGAGAATCTAAAATGCTTTATGAAAAATTACTGGAAGCTGATTACAACGAAAAGAGCCTGCACCTTACTCCCATACAGGCTAAACTTATATTTTACTACTGGGGTACGCCCGAAGCTTACAAAGCTAAACATGCCAAAGATTAGCACAAATGTTTGTTTGTCCGTTTTTTAAATTTCTGCATAACCGGTTTTTACATCAAATCGAAGCAAATTGCACAGTTTATAATTTATTATAAACAATATATTTAATCTTTTATTTATTCGGGGCCCTTTACCGGGCCCTCTCTTTTTAAATCACGTTCATATTAACTTATAAATCAGCAACATACAAGAGCAAAAAGTGGGCCCATTTGTGGGCCCGCTTTTTGCTCAACATTTTCACCTAAAAAGTTAAATCCAATCTCATTAAATAACTAAATATCTGCTTTTTCTATTTTTTATCTTAAACCAACGATTTATACTACTTTTACCCTTTTTGCCCCGATTTAACCCATTTATTTGGAGGGTGTTTTATCTTTCCATACTTTTGACCACACAAACAAAGAAATCGTTTTGAGCCTAACTAAAAAATAAATTTATACCGATGGAAAAGAATGAAATTTTGCCTTACAATGCGCTAACAAGTGGATATATCTTAATCCCTAAAAAATTATTATTCGAGTCACTAAAACAGAAAGACAATGAACTCAGTTACCTGGAAGCTTTCTTAATGGTTTTAACCAAAGTGAACTTTAAGGATACGGTAGCTACTATTTACAACGAGAAAATTATTTGCCACAGAGGTGAATCGATGATTTCCATGCGCAAATGGGCCGAATTATTTCACTGGAAGCGGCATAAAACCAGACGTTTCTTTGCCAGAATGGAGAAGAACAAACTGATTCAGACTATCCCGATGGAAAATGGGCTAAATATTATACGTGTGATAAACTACGATCTGTGGACCAGCAAGTGCAAAGAGGTTAATGAGGAAAAACCAAAAACCAAAACAGACGAGAGTTTCGACGAGTTCTGGGACGCATACCACGAGGTTACTCAAACGCCTAAAAGGGAGATTGTTCCTGCCCGCAGGGAGTGGTCGAAGCTCACTTTAAGGGAACGTAGAATTGCCCTGGAGCAGATTAACTATTACTACCACAGTCTTGAAAACACAAAGTACATTAAGCGGGCTTTCAGGTACTTAAAAGACAAATCTTTTCTTAACGAGTAATTTTATTAATATTTATATAGCTAAAATATTACTATGAATAAAAATATAAACATGCCTTTTGCGCTGGATTACGAGGAAGCCATTCTGGGTGCTTTACTACTGGAAACCAAGGCGATGCCTATTGCCAGTCAGTACCTTCGCCCGGAAATGTTTTACGATGACAAGCATCAACAGATTTACAGCGCTATAGAGGGCATGTTTAATGAGGGGCGCAGCATTGATATTATCACTGTGACCGAGGAACTGAAGCGGCGCGGCAAACTGGAGGAAGTGGGCGGACCGTTTGCCATTGTGCAGCTGAGCAGCAGGGTGGCTAGCTCGGCTCACCTGGAAACGCACTCGCAGACGCTGAAAGATTACTTTATTCACAGGGAACTGATAAAGGGACTGAGCGATTCGCTGAGCAAGGCTGTGGACTTGACTTTCTACACCGAGGATGTGATTTGCAACACGCAGGAGATGCTGGACGAGATTGGGAAGGATTCCAGCTGGACCAGATCTCTACGCGAAATGGATGTGCTGATGAAGGACACCGTTAATCTGGCTGCCATCCGCAGAGACAAGTCGCAAGACGGGGTTACGGGAATTCCTACGGGTATAAAGGCGCTGGATGAGCTCACAGCCGGTTGGCAGAATGGCGATCTCAACATCATTGCGGCTCGCCCCTCGGTGGGTAAAACCATGATGGCGCTGTTCTTGGCCAAGGTGGCGGCTCAGGCGGGATTCAACGCGCTGTTCTGCAGCATCGAGATGCAGGGCGAAAAGCTGGGCGACCGTCTTATTTTGCTGGAGAGTGACATCAATCCGCAGGACTGGCGCACGGGGCAAACCGGCACGGAAGAGTGGATAGCGGCGCAGGATACGGCCCGGGAACTGGCTCGCTTGCCAATGCGGATTGATGATAATCCGTCTATGAGTATGGATTACATCCGGGCGGAGGCTCGTTTGTTAAAGAGCAAGGGCAAGTGCGACATTGTGTTTATCGACTACCTGCAGCTTAGTGATATGAGAACGGGCGACAAGGGGTTTCGCAACCGTGAGCAGGACGTGGCCGTTGCTACCCGGAAGGCGAAGATGATTGCCAAGGAACTCGACTGCCCAGTGATTCTGCTCAGTCAGCTGAACCGTGATGCCGAGTCGAGGCCGGGCAAGCGTCCGCAGTTGGCCGATCTACGCGAGAGTGGTGCCATAGAACAGGATGCCGATTTGGTATTGCTGCTCTACCGTCCTGCCATGGGTGGCATGGCAACCGACAAGGAAACCGGATATCCTACGGATGGCCTGGGCATACTGATTGCCGCCAAGCATCGTAACGGACAGACGGGCAATGTCTACTTCTCGCACAACAAGAGTATGACGAAGATTGAGGATTATGTTCCGGTAATGGAGCAGCTTGTGCGCAACAGTAATAAGGCGAATGCAGGGCAATCGCAAGAGCCGGAGAAACAGCCTCTACCGGAGATTGGGAATTTGTTTACTAAGTAAAGGTTTAAGAGATTACTATACAATAAAATTTTTCTCTTAAAAAGACTACCCCAGGAATGAGCAAGCAGCAATGATGTTCACTCTTTGGAAATGGAAATTACTATACTATTTGATTGTTCTTTTTTGTAAGAAATGAGTTTAAACAATGTGATGTTTACTTTATTAGAAGAAAATAGTGAGGCCGTATTGATAAAATTAGTATATTTGTAAAATAAATATGCCCTTATAATAAATTTAGATTATGGCTAACGCTGATCAAATACTTACTCTCATAAAGAGCCATATAGAAGGAGATGAAGAACGTTTCCGAACCACTGCTCTTCAGATTTCTGCATTAGAAGCAAAAGCAGGACATACTGTATTAGCCCGTTCTATTAACGAACTTATAAAATCAAAGCAAAAGCTCATTCTTAAACCGGCGTTTCGACCAATTCAATCAGATCTTCAAGAATTTGTATTGGAGATAGAAAACCCGTATCGTTTTACAGATTTAGTATGCAATGAAAATGTCTCATTTAAAATTAAACGAGTTATAAATGAATATGTTCAGCGTGAAAAGCTATATCAGTTTAACCTTGAAAATAGAAGAAAACTATTATTAGCTGGTCCTTCGGGCACAGGCAAAACGATGACAGCATCCATTATTGCTAATGAATTGGATAAACCACTATATATAGTTTTGATGGAAAAAGTGGTAACAAAGTTCATGGGTGAAACAAGTTTGAAATTACGTAAAATATTCGACTTTATTCAAGAAATACCAGGTGTTTACCTTTTTGACGAATTTGACGCAATTGGTTCTCAACGGGGTATGGATAATGAAGTTGGAGAAATGCGTCGTATATTAAATTCGTTTTTACAATTCATGGAACGAGATCATTCTGAAAGTCTCATTCTTGCTGCTACAAACAATCTGGACGTTCTTGATAAAGCTTTATTTCGCAGATTCGATGATGTAATAGAGTATTCATTGCCTGCAGATGAAGAAATCATAGAAATACTTGAGCGAAAATTAAATAATTTCGCGTCAAATTTAAATTTTCATTCCTTACTACCAGCTCTTAGATCAATGAGTCATGCGGAAATTACTATTATATGCACGGACGCAATAAAAGAAGCGCTATTAAATAATAAGGAAATTGATATT